>ENA-OQNO01000209-OQNO01000209.1-human-gut-metagenome-genome-assembly--contig:-NODE-209-length-68906-cov-39.344756_pt1 | contig 68906 bp, 54 predicted proteins | sample MGYA00242629_ERZ504880 | MGnify/ENA primary metagenome ERZ504880 (study PRJEB26092, sample SAMD00036377) | human gut metagenome | host: Homo sapiens | study: EMG produced TPA metagenomics assembly of... | reverse complement strand
AACAATCCCAGCTATTTCACTGACCCGGAAAAGCAGAAGGTTCTCCGCTTCGCAATGCAGAGGCCTGCTAACTACCTGACTGAAATCGAAACCTATCTGGAAAAGGCTCTTGCAGAAGCCCTTGAAGAAGAAAAGACCGCATAACAACAGACACCTGTAAGCCATCAACGAGCCCCCAGCCGCAAGTGCAAGGCGGAAAGCATCCGCGCCCTTGCGCCTGATAAAAATTGGAACTTTGATTTTCTCGCCCGGCTTTGCCACGGTGGGACGATCAAAGGAGCGTGCGTTTGAACAAAAAGAAAAAGTCCACAAACATTTCCCCTTACCCCGATGATGTCATCGACCGTCTGGCACGGGCGTTCTACCCGGCCATCCTTGCCTGCTGGAACAGCGAGGAAGGCCAAAGGGAGTTTGCCGCGTGGCAGGCAGAACAAGCTCATCATGCAAACAACGAAAAACAGGAAGTTCCCACTGGGGAACTCCCTGTTGTACATATCGCTATCGTCTGTGGTCTTTGGCAGGGTGCGTCCTATTCAGGGGCGCACCCTGTTTTTTGTTTTGCCCTTAATCTTCTAGCCCATGGCTTCCAGCCACATTCTTCAAATATTTCTCCGGGTCACCGTTCAGAATCAAATCCGCATAGCCCAACGGATCGTTGTAGATGAGGTAGTCCAGTTCCGTCCTCTGCGCCATGGTCACGTCCAATTCATCCTCGACCCCGGTGCAGTCAATGGAGATCATTCTCCCATCCCGGAGCAGCAGCTCCACGCAGCCGGTATCCATGTTGAATTTGCAAGTTCTTTCATCGTACTTCATAATCGTGTCCTTTCTGCCTTACGGCACCTTTACAGTTGTGACTTTTGTTATACGGTTCTTCTGATAAGGTTTTGGACACACAGTCGTCGGGAAGGAGCCGGAATTGTCATTTCCAAAGAAAACAAAAAATCCGAACCCTTCTCCTATCGAGAAAAGGTTCGGATTTTCATGGTTTGGTGCGACCGGGAGGATTCGAACCTCTGGCCTTCCGGGTCGGAGCCGAACGCTCTATCCAGCTGAGCTACGATCGCATGAGGGCTGATACATTCATCAGTATAGAGTAGTATAGCACAGCCGCGCAAAAAATGCAAACAGAAATGTTCGCCCTGTTTTTCTGTATTTTTCATCTTGCAAAAGCGCCGCCGGGCTTTATAATAGAGCTTGTGCCCCGGTGTGCGCGGGCACGGTGTCTGGAAGCGGAAAAGGAAAAAGAGACTATGAAATCAACCACCAAAACCCTGACGGAAGGCCCGCTGGCCAAGCAGATTTTGCTGGTCAGCCTGCCGCTGGCCCTGTCCAACCTGCTGCAGGTACTGTTCAACATGTCGGACGTGGCGGTCGTGGGCCGGTTCGCCGGGTCCACGGCGCTGGGTGCCGTGGGCTCCACCAGCATTCTGGTCACCCTGTTCACCGGTTTCCTTATCGGCCTGAGCAACGGCATCAACGTGCTGGTGGCACGCTTTTACGGGGCCCGGCACACCGCCGATGTGCAAAAGACGGTGCACTCGGCCGCCATCGTCAGCCTGATCGCCGGTGTGGCGCTGCTGTTCATCGGCCTCCTTGGCTCCCCTGCCATGCTGCGGCTGCTCAACACCAAGGACGACCTGCTGCCCGGTGCCATCCTGTATCTGCGGGTGTATTTTCTGGGCATGCCGGCGCTGGCACTGTACAACTTCGGCAATGCGGTGTTCAGCTCCATCGGCGACACCAAAAAGCCCCTGATCTATCTGTCCCTTGCGGGCGCGCTGAACATCGTGCTGAACCTGTTCTTCGTCATCGTCTGCCGCCTGAGCGTGGTGGGCGTGGCGCTGGCCAGTGCCATCTCCCAGTGCGTCTCGGCCGCGCTGATCCTGCGGGCACTGACCCGCGCACAGGACTGTTACGCGCTGGATGTACACCAGCTGCATCTGGACCCTGCCACCACCAAGAGCATCCTGGCTCTGGGGGTGCCTGCCGGGTTCCAGAACGCCATTTTTGCCATCGCCAACCTGTTCATCCAGGCCGGCGTCAACTCCTTTGACTCCCTCATGGTCAAGGGCAACAGCGCTGCCGCCAACGCCGACAACATGATCTACGACTGCATGGCCGCCTTCTACATGGCCTGCGCCAGCTTCATGAGCCAGAACTACGGTGCCGGCAAGCCCGACCGTGTCAAGAAAAGCTACTTCATCAGTCTGGGCTACTCCTTCGGCGTGGGCCTTGCACTGGGCAGTGCCCTGTTCTTCTTCGGCCGCACCTTCCTGGCGCTGTTCACCACCGAGAGCGCTGTCATCGACGCCGGTATGAAGCGCGTGGCCGTGATGGCCTTTGCCTACTGCATCTCCGCCTTCATGGACTGCACCATTGCCGCCTCCCGCGGGCTGGGCAAGACCGTGGTGCCCACCATCATCGTGGTGATGGGCTCCTGCGTGTTCCGTGTGATCTGGGTGTACACCATCTTTGCCCACTTCCACACCATCCCGGCGCTGTACCTGCTGTACCCCTGCAGCTGGACCCTGACCGCCTTTGCCGAGATCCTGTACTTTGTGCACTGCTACAAGCAGTCCATGGCTCTCTTCAAAGAGCCGCAGGCGGCCTGACCGCATCAAACGCAGAGCGCCCCGTGTGAAGTTTCACACGGGGCGCTTTTTGCTTGCCTTATACTTTTACTTCTCCGGCCAGGACCCGCTTGTAGTCCTCGTAATTGCGGGCCAGCAGAGCGGGCGTATCCAGACCGTAGGGACATTTTGCCTTGCACTGGTTACAGTGCAGGCAGCCCTCGATCTTTTTCATTTTGGCCTGACCCGCCGGGCTCAGGTGCTCGGCCGAGGGCGAACGCCGCAGCAGCAGGCTCATGCGGGCACAGTTGTTGATCTCGATGCCCGCCGGGCAGGGCATGCAGTAACCGCAGCCCCGGCAGAACTCGCCGCACAGCTCAGCGCGGTCATGGTCGATGACCGCCTTGATCTCTCCGGTCATGCGGGGCGGGTTGTCGATGTAGGAGAGGAACTCGTCCAGCTCCTTTTCCCGCTGCACGCCCCAGATGGGCAGCACCCCGTCGTACTGGGCCTCAAAGGCGTAGGCGGCGGCACTGTTGGTGATAAGCCCGCCGGAAAGGCCCTTCATGGCGATAAAGCCCATGTTGGCGGCCTTGCACTTGTTGACCAGTTCCAGCTCCTGCTCACCGGAAATGTAGCTGAACGGGAACTGCAGCGTCTCATACAGGCCGCTGTCAATGGCCTCGTGGGCCACCGCCAGCCGGTGGTTCGTAATGCCGATGTGCCGGACCATGCCCTTGGCTTTGGCTTCCTGCATGGCCTCGTACAGGCCGCTGCCGTCACCGGGCTTCGGGCAGAAGGCCGGGTTGTGGAACTGATACAGGTCGATGTAATCGGTGCGCAGGTTGGTCAGGGAGGTGTGCAGGTCCTTCCAGAAGTCCTCTGCATTCTGCGCCGCCGTCTTGGTGGCGATGTACACCTCCGTGCGGATGCCGTCAAAGGCCTCGCCCAGCTTGACCTCGCTGTCGGTGTAGGCGCGGGCGGTATCAAAAAAGCGGATGCCCGCCCGGTAGGCCTTGCGGGCCAGATAGACCGCATCCTCCTGCGAGATGCGCTGGATCGGCAGTGCGCCGAAGCCGTTTTTGTTCACCGTGATGCCGGTGCTGCCAAGGGTGACCATATCCATAGCTGTTTCCTCCATCCGGGGTAATTTGCATTCCTGTTTTTATTATAGGCCGCCGCTGTCGGCCGCGCAAGAAGTTAGCCTCAACAAAAAGGACGGCCGCATCAACCATGCAGCCGTCCCTTAAAAGATTTCACTGATAGTCGTGGTTCAGGAACATGGCCTTGATGACCACCACTTCGTCGTATTCCTCCTGCTCCACCTGCACGTCCGCATTCAGGGATTTCAGGCGAGCTTCCACGGCGTCCAGTGCTTCGGGCACGGTCACGGCACGGCCCTCTTCAATGGCGTCGGTCATCTGCTTGAGCACGATGGGATGGGCATAGCAGCTGGGCACCGGGAAAGCACCATTGGGGTAGTGCTTTACATACTCCGCCATGGCCGCTTCCGCCTTGTCGGCGCGCTTCATGATGGCATTGTTGTTGTTGCGGGCCGTGGGCAGCATGTTGTAGCTGGAGAACAGGAAGACGGCCGCAAAACCAAACAAGGCAAAGTAGATGCCGTAGTTGCCTACATGGTTCGTCACCGCATACAGGCCGTAGGCTGCCGACACGATGCCGAACACGAAGATGGCCAGCGCCACATAGCGGTACACCGGCTTGCTCTGCAGCTGCGCGCGCTTGCGGCGCTCGGCGGCGCTCAGCTCTTCGGCCAGCTCCGGCTTTTCCTCCAGATATTCTTTGGCCTTGCGCAGCACCGTCACGCTGTGCTTTGCTTCGTCGGTCAGCTCCGGCAGCTTGCGGGCGGCCTTTTCGGCCTCCTTTTTCTGCAGGGCCTGCTCACCGGCTTCGCTCAGCAGCGGGATCTGCGGCTGCTCTTTGGCCAGCACCTCCAGCAGCTTGTCCACGTCCCGTTCATCCTTGAAATTGCACTGTTTCTGCTTGCCGCCGTCGTACTCCACCACAAGGTAGGCCATGGAGGCAAACATGCCCTTGCCGGTAAAGCCGCCGGAACTCATGGCCACCCGCTTGAACACGCGGGAGATGCTGCCATAGGGCAGATAATAGCGGCGGTCGATGTAAAAGCTGTTGAGGTACAGGGCCTTTTTGCCGACACCACAGGGGCCGATCTTGCGGCAGGCCTTTTTGTCCTGCTCCAGCTCCAGTCGGTCCAGTTTTGCCATGCCCAGTTGTGCGGGTCTGAAAATCATGGGTCGTTCCCTTCTTTGCTTAGATTTGCTTCTATTTTCGCACCTTACCGGTGCAAATGCAACCCCTTTGGCCGCTAAGATTTGCCAAAAAGGTTTGTGCGTTTTCCCAAACTTTCTGCGCTGAAAAAACAACAGCGCCCGCCGCTGTTTGGTCGGGCAGCGGCGGGCGCAGATGGTTTAGTTGAGCAGTGCGGTCAAAGCCTTATGCCTTCTGAGAAGCGGTGTGCTTCTTGGTGGCATAGATGAAGATGGCCAGCATTGCAATGGCAAAGACGATGCCGATGGGGTAAGCAACGGCGGTATTGTAAGCCACCAGCTTGCCGTCTGCATAGGTGTTGATCATCTTGCCCAGGCACTCGGGAGCCAGCACGAAGTAGGTGCAGGACACAGCGCTCATGAAGGTAGCAGGCACAGCAGTGATCCAGTAGTTCTTCTTCTCCTTGAACAGGTACATGGAAGCAGCCCACAGCACGATCATAGCCAGAGTCTGGTTGGTCCAGCTGAAGTAGCGCCAGATCACGGTGTAGTTGATGAAGCCCAGTGCGTTGCCGATGCCCAGGAAAGAACCAACGCCCAGCACGGGGATGCACAGCTTCAGGCGGTTTACGTAGCTGTCCTGATCGATCTTCAGCCAGTCGGACAGGGTCAGACGAGCGGAACGGAAGGCGGTATCACCAGAGGTGATGGGGCAGATGACCACGCCGATCATGGCCAGTGCCACGCCCACATTGCCCATGGTCTTGAGGCAGACGTCGTAGATGGCGGCAGACTGACCGGCGCTCAGAGCCTCGGCCAGACCGGTCATCTTACCGTCGGTGATGGTGTACAGAGCGCAGCCTGCTGCAGCCCAGATCAGAGCGATGACGCCCTCGCAGACCATGGCACCGTAGAACACGAAGTGGCCCTGCTTCTCACTCTTCATGCAGCGAGCCATCAGAGGCGACTGGGTGGAGTGGAAACCGGAGATAGCACCGCAGGCAACGGTGATGAACATGAAGCTCCAGATCGGGGTGCCCGACGGATGCATGCTGTGGAAGTTCGACCACAGTTCGGGGATGGTGTAAGCGGGGTTGGTGAAGATACCAATGATAACGCCCACAGCCATGATGATCAGGCAGATGCCGAACACGGGGTAGATCTTGCCGATGATGGCATCAATGGAGATAAAGGTTGCGATGAAGTAGTAGATCAGGATGATGATCAGCCAGAACAGGGTGGTGGTCAGCATACCGGACATACCGCCGTTCTTGCACAGGGTAACGATCAGGCCGGCAGGGCCGACTGCGAACACGGTACCGACCATGATCAGCAGCACCACAGAGAACACACGCATGATGTTCTGCATCACAGGGCCCAGGTAACGGCCGGTGACCTCAGCGATAGAAGCACCGTCGTTGCGCTCGCTCATCATACCGGAGAAGTAGTCATGCACGCCACCTGCAAAGATGGTGCCGAAGGTGATCCACAGGAACACCACGGGGCCCCACAGAGCACCCTGCAGTGCACCGAAGATGGGACCCAGACCTGCAATGTTCAGCAGCTGGACCAGGAACAGCTTCCACTGGGGCATCACAACGTAGTCAACACCATCGTTGATGCGCACAGCAGGCGTTTCACGGTCGTCCGGGCCGAACGTGTTGTCAACGATCTTGCCATAGACAAAGTAGCCGATGATCAAGAGCGCCAGACAGAGTAAGAAACTAATCATACCAGAAACCTCCTTTTTGATTTCAAGCCGCCGGTGTTCGTATTTGCGACCTCACCGGGGCTCTGACCAATCTCTGGCTTCATGTTAACACTTATTTCATAAATGTGTTAATATTTTTCTGGTATGGTTCCCATATCAAAAAGTATATATGTCCATACTTCGTTGGAATATTGTCAGCCGTTTTTAAACGAATCAACGGCAAAATTTCTTATCCAGCCGCAAAAATTCTTTTCCGGGAACGTGCAAAACTGCCCTCTTCCAAATTTTCAGGGTCGTTTTTGTACAAAATGTTCAAATCCGTCCAAAATTTTCCTATTTATGCACTTTTATTGCACAAGAAAGCCCCTCCACCGGGATGGGACCGGTGGAGGGGCTTCGGAGAAACCGGAAAGGTGTCGGCTGCCTTCCGGGGAGATCAGGCTTTTGCCGCGCTCTTCTTGGTCGCGTGGATAAAGATGGCCAGCATGGCCACGGCAAAGAGGACGCCTACGGGGTACGCCAGAGCGGTGTTGTAGATGGTGGCACCCTCAGCGGTCTTGCTGTTCAGCAGGCCGCCCAGGCACTCAGGTGCCAGCACGAAGTAGGTGCTGGACACGGCGCTCATAAAGGTTGCGGGAACAGCGGTGATCCAGAAGTTCTTCTTTTCTTTAAAGAGGTACATGGAGGCGGCCCACAGCACGATCATGGCCAGCGTCTGGTTGGTCCAGCTGAAGTAGCGCCAGATGACCGTGTAGTTGATGAAGCCCAGTGCGTTGCCGATGCCCAGGAACGCGCCCACACCCAGCACGGGGATGCACAGCTTCAGGCGGTTTGCGTAGCTGTCCTGGTCGATCTTGAACCAGTCGGCCAGGGTCAGACGGGCAGAACGGAACGCGGTATCGCCGGAGGTGATGGGGCACACCACCACGCCGATCATGGCCAGTGCGATGCCCACACCGCCCATGGTCTTGGAGCACACATCGTAGATGGCCTTGGACTGGCCCATGGCCAGTGCTTCGGCCAGACCGGTGTTCAGGCCGCCGGTCACCTCGTACAGGCTGCAGCCGGCTGCGGCCCAGATCAGAGCGATGACGCCCTCACACACCATGGCACCGTAGAACACGAAATGGCCCTGCTTCTCGCTCTTCATGCAGCGCGCCATCAGGGGCGACTGGGTGGAGTGGAAGCCGGAAATGGCACCGCAGGCAACGGTGATGAACATGAAGCTCCAGATCGGGGTGCCCGACGGATGCATACTGCCGAAGTGATCCCAGATCTCCGGGATGGTGTAGGCGGGGTTGGTGAAGATGCCAACGATGACGCCCACAGCCATGATGATCAGGCAGATGCCGAAGATGGGGTAGATCTTGCCGATGACCGCATCAATGGAGATGAAGGTGGCAATGAAGTAGTACACCAGAATGATGATCAGCCAGAACAGCAGCGAAGTGAGCACGCCGGAAGCGCCGCTCTGGCTGCACAGCTCCACGATCAGGCCGGCAGGGCCCACGGCGAACACGGTGCCCACCATGATCAGCAGCACCACCGAGAACACACGCATGACGTTCTGCATCACGGGGCCTAAGTACTTGCCGGTGATCTCGGCAATGGAAGCGCCGTCGTTGCGCTCGCTCATCATGCCGGAGAAGTAGTCATGCACACCGCCTGCAAAGATGGTGCCGAAGGTGATCCACAAAAAGACCACCGGCCCCCACAAAGCGCCCTGCATGGCACCGAAGATGGGGCCCAGACCTGCAATGTTCAGCAGCTGGACCAGGAACAGCTTCCACTGGGGCATCACGACATAGTCAACACCGTCGTTGATGCGCACAGCGGGCGTTTCGCGGTCGTCCGGGCCAAAGGTGTTGTCCACGATCTTACCGTAGACAAAGTAGCCCACGATCAGGATCGCAAGACAGAGTAAGAAACTGATCATACCAGAAACCTCCTTTTCGGTTTTGCTGTTCCGTCTGGAAAATCATCCCATCTTTTCCATGCAGGACAGCCAACTTTCTGTGCTCATGTTAACATATTTTTCATAAAAGCGATACTCCGGTTCCGGCATACCGGCATATCCAAATTGATATACCAGCAAAGTTTTTTAGTTGCAGCTCCGTTTCTTTTTTGCGCTTACCTGCACACAAAAACAGCCGGAACGACACATCGTTCCGGCTGTAGGGTCAAATTTCTTTGCCGATCCCGGCGGTTTTTGCGGTCCTGGTTTTTACCAGTTCTTAACCGGTCTGCCCCTTACTTTACGGTCAGGGCCGCCTGACGGCGCAGCAGCTCGATGAACTTTTCCTCCTCCGGCCGCAGCCCGCCCTTGTCCGGGTACACCAGCACATCCCGCATACGCTGGTTCTGGGCCGGGCATTTTTTCAGCACCAGATGGTACTGTTCCAGTGCCCGCTGCGGCATGGGCGACGCCCACATGTAGGCCGTGGGCAGGCTCTGCAGAATGGAAAACTGGCTGCACCGCTCGTACACATGCACCCGGCGGTTCTCGTTCACCTGCCAGCGCAGGCTGCTGCCCTCCTCGCCCGGCAGCTGGAAGTCATCGTGCAGCACCTCGGTGTAGCGGTTCAGCTCGGCCAGGTCATGCACCTCGTGCCGGGCCAGCGGGCTGTCGCGGTTCACCAGCAGCCGGTACTCGAACTCCATGATCTGCTCCCGGTGCAGCCCACGCCGGGCACAGTAGCGGCTGTAGTAGTCCTCGTCCTCCTCGGCGTAGCGCAGCAGGGCCAGATGGTAGCCCCGGCGCAGCACAAAGTCCAGCCCCTCCATGGAACCGGCCTCCCGGATGTGCACCCGCAGCTGCTCGCTGCCCGCCGCCTGCTGCAGAAAATCCACCGCCGCATAGGACGCATAGGTGGCATGGGGCAGGGCCACCCGCAGCTCTGCGCACTCGCCCTGCCGACGGCGGGCGTCAGCGTCCAGCCGGTCCACCTCCTGCAGCACCCGCTGGGCCTGCTCGATGAAGTGCCGTCCCTGTTCGGTGGGGATCATGCCGGTGGACGAGCGTTCAAACATGCGGATGCCGTATTCCTCTTCCAGGTTCTTCAGCGCCTTGCTCACGTTGGGCTGGGCGGCGTACATCTGCTTTGCCGCCGCGCTCACCGAGCCCCACTTCATGATGGCCACCAGATAACGAAGTTCCGTAATATTCATGCTGTTCCCCCGTTTTGTGTGATACTGTTTATTGTATCAATTCCCCTACCGCACTGTCAAGCCGCCAGGGCGGAAAAGACCCGGCAAAGGAACCTCTTGCACGGCGGCAGCCGGTTGCGCTATAATACGATTATACTTACCATAAATGCAAAGGAGCGCTGTGCCATGCCGGAATACCGTGTGCTGCGCATTGAAGAGCAGATGTACGGCTGTGAGGAACTGCCCGCCGGGCAGCCCGTGCTGTGCGATGTGGTGCTGGAGGGCACCGACGGTGCCTGCTGCACCCTGCCCTACCCGGACAAAGAACTCACCCGGCTGGGCATCGACGAGGGCAGCCGGGTGCACCTGCTGCCGGACGGCACCCTGCAGAAGATCTCGGAGGAACTGTTATGAATCAGATCAGAACTTCGGCCCTCATCGGTCTAGGGGCCCTTGGCATCCTGTTCGGGCGCAAAATGCCCGGCGTGCAGGTGATTGCCGACGAAGCCCGCATTGCCCGCTACGCCGCCCAGCCGGTGGTGTGCAACGGCGAGGAATGCCGGTTTTCCTACGTCACCCCGGCCCAGGGCAAGCCGGTGGACCTGCTGCTGGTGGCGGTGAAGGCCACCGTGCTGGACCAGGCCATTGCCGACATGAAGAACTTTGTGGGCCCGGACACCGTCATCCTCAGCGTGCTCAACGGCATCACCAGCGAGGAGCACATCGAAACCGCCTACCCTGGCCGCACCCTGTGGAGCGTGGCCATCGGTATGGATGCCACCCGCAGCGGCCGCACACTGGTGTTCAACCAGGCAGGCAAGATCCAGTTCGGCGAGCGGGACGGTGCTATGACCGGCCGTGTGCAGGCCGTGGCCGACTATCTGGACGCCTGCGGCATCGCCAACGAACCCTGCAGCGACATTCTGTACAAGCAGTGGAACAAGCTGATGGTGAACGACGGTCTGAATCAGGCAGCCGCCGCCTTTGACCTGACCTACGGCGGGCTGTGCCGGTCGGCTGAGGCACAGGCCAAGATGCACGAGGCCATGCAGGAGGTCATCCGGCTGGCCAATCTGGAGGGCGTGCCCCTGCCCCGCGACAACGACGAGCAGTTTTTGCGCACTGCCATGCCCACCTTCAACCCGGACGGCATGCCCAGCATGCGGCAGGACGTGCTGGCAAAGCGTCCCACCGAGGTGGAGGAATTTGCCGGTGTAGTGCGCGCCCGGGCCAAAAAGTACGGCATGCCCACCCCCGCCAACGACTTTTTCTATGCCCGCATCCAGGAGATCGAGGCGGGCTACTGCAAGTAAGGAGCTGCCATGCACAAGCTGTATTTTACCCGCCACGGCGAGACCGTGTGGAACGTGGAAAACAAGATCTGCGGCATGACCGACAGTCCCCTCACCGAGCGGGGCCGGGCACAGGCCCGGGCCCTGGGCCAGAAGGTAAAGGCCGGCGGCTATGCCATCGATGAGATCCTGTATTCTCCCCTGTCCCGCGCCGCCGACACGGCAAAAGCCATCGCCGATGCCACCGGCATCCCCGCCCGGTGCGAGCCGCGCCTGCGGGAGCAGTGCTTCGGCCGCTACGAGGGCACACCCCGCAACGGCGAGAAGTTCCGCATTTCCAAGACCTGCTTTGCCGACCGCTACGACGGCGGCGAGAGCATGCTGCAGCTGGCCCAGCGCATCTACAACCTGCTGGACGAGCTGCGGGACCAGCCGGACAAGACCTACCTGTTGGTGGCCCACAACGGCATCGCCCGGGTAGTGGAATCCTACTTCCACGACATGACCAACGAGGAATACGCCCTGGCCGGCATCCGCAACTGCGAGCTGGTGGAGTATCATTTTGATTGAGTCTCATGGAAAATGCCTTCCGCTTCGCTCTGGGCATGAAATAAGGAAAGATTCTAAATAAGAGCAAGACCGGACAGCCCGCAGGCTGTCCGGTCTTGCGTTTTCACGGGATGGGGTCGTAGCGGAGAAATGGATGTATGGGCAAACGGTTGCTGCTGGTTCCGGATTATCCCGCAACAAATCCCTGAATCAGCAGCAGGGTTGGATACTCCGGGAAAACCGCCCCACTCTGTGTTCTAAAAAAGATGTCGTTTCCCGTTCCGGCCCTTCTCGTGAAAAAGTGCTCCGGAAACGACCGCAGTCGTTTCCGGAGCACAAATTAAAAATAATTTTTCCGCTGAATATGCCCAGAGCGAAGCGGAGGGCATTTCAAACCATCAGCCCTTATACAGCCCGAACAGCTTCAGCAGTTTCTGCCAGAAAGTCAGCGCCACGGGGGCGGCCTCCGGCTCTGCCGCCGGAGCCGGGGCCTCGATGGCCACCGTCTGCAGGGCAAACTGTACGGCGGAAACATCGGTGTTCTCGGCAGAGGTAAAGCTCTCCACCTCGCTGCTGCCGTTCAGACCGGCCAGCAGGCTGTCCAGCTGGTCGCTCATGTCGATCCCGGAAACATTGCTGCGCAGCTCTCCGGTGCCGGCCGTCAACTGGGCGGCACCGTCGGTCAGCTGCTGCACCCCGGCTTTCAGCTGGGCCACGCCGTCGGTGTAGGCGTTCAGGCCGCTGTCCAGCTGGCCGTACTGGCTGGCCAGCTGGTTCACGCCGTCGGTCAGCACCGAAAGGTTGCCCAGCATCCCGGTCAGGGCATTGGCCAGCTGACGCACCCCGGCATCGAACTGCCCGTACTGGCTGTTCAGGGTGCTGCTGCCCGCGTGCAGCTGGGCCACACCGTCGTGCACCGTGTTCAGGTAGGTCTCCATCGCGTCGATGTTGGCGCTGGAGCCCTTCAGCAGCAGGATGACGTCCTTGAGCTGGGGCATCACCCTGGCCAGCTGTTCCAGCTGCTCCATAGCTTTCGCGTTGCCGTCCTTCAGCTGGTTCAGGTCCAGCCCGTTTTCCTTCAGGATGGCCTTGTAAGCGTCGTAACTCACCTGCTCATCCAGCTGGGCGGCACCGGCGTCCAGCTGGGCAATGCCGTTCTGGATCTGGGTGGAGGCGTCCAGCAGGGTGGTGAGCTGGTCGGTGGAGGCCGACACGCCGTTCAGGGCGGTCTGCATCTGGGTCAGGGCCGCCTTGACCTTGGCGGACCCGCCGGTCAGCTCGCCGGACTTGCCGTTCAGGGTGTCAAGACCCGCCTGCACCTGGGCAATGCCGTCTGCCAGCGCGTTGGCACCGTCGTCCAGCTGTACCGAACCGCTCTGCAGCCGGTCCAGCATGCCGGTCAGGTCGGCCCCGTCCAGGTCGAGGTTCAGCCGGAGCTTCACGCCGTTCAGCGAGATGGCGTTCATGGCAAAGTCGGTCACGTCGGCGGTCACGGTCACGTCGCTGTCCGAACCTGGCAGCAGGATGTAGGAGAGCTGCTTGTTGCTGCCCACATTGGCCATGGTGGCCCCATCCGCCACGATGTTCTGTGCCCGGTCGGTGTCCAGCGTCATGGTCACCTGCAGGGCATACTGGTCAAAGAAATCTCCGGTGCAATCCGGGTTGCGGCTCACCTGCAGGCGGACGGTCAGCGCGCCGCTTTTGCCGCCCAGCTCTTCCGGGGCGATCTCGGCCCCGTCCAGCGTGTAGGTCAGCTTCACGAGCCACGGCAGCGCGGTGGCGGTGTCCATGGTGCCCTCATAGTAGAGCTTGCCGTCCTCGGCAACTGCAGCGGTGACGGTGTCGCCGCTGTGCTCCAGCGGGTCGGTGGTGGTCATGTTGCGCACGGCGGTGTAGCTGCCGTGGTCGGTGACGGTGTCCCCCGCCTGCACGGCAAAGCTGTTCACAGCGTACACGCCGGTCACGGTGCCGGACGCATCCAGATTGGCATAGATGACCTCTTCCTTGGCGGAGGCCGCAAAGGCCGGCAGGGCGGCCCCGGCCAGCAGGCAGCCTGCCAGCACCAGCGCCGATGCCCGGCGCACAATCTTCTGTTTCATCTCGTCAAGCCTCCTTCGGCTGTTTTTTCGGTTTGATGATGAGCGGGTCGGCCAGATACAGATAGCCCGGCAGAGCCAGCAGCACGATGGCCAGCGACACCAGACCGCCCACACCCAGGAAGTTGCCCAGCTGGCCCAGCAGCTGGTTGGTGGAGATGGCCCCCATCAGGAAGCCCACCACCGCCAGCGCACTGCCCGTGGTGATCACCGAGGTGGTCACGGTGGACACGGTAGCGGCAATGGCCTGTTTTTTGTCCAGCGTCTCGCGGAACTCCTGATACCGGTCCGAGAACAGGATGGCGTAGTCCACGGTGGCACCCAGCTGGATTGTGCTGATGATGAGGTAAGCAATGTAGAACACATGGCGGCCCCGGAAATACGGGATGGCCAGATTGATCCAGATGGCCGTCTCGATGCTCAGCACCAGAATGACCGGCAGCAGCAGCTGACGCTTCATGAGCAGCAGGATCAGGAACACGGCGCCGATGGCCAGCAGGTTCACCTTGACCATGTCGGCGGTGATGGTGTCCATCAGGTCGTAGGTGCTCACGCCCTGCCCGGCCAGATCATACGCATCCGGGTAATACTGCTGCACCGTGGCACGCACTTTTTCCACCAGTGCAAAGGCCGCGTCGCCCTCGGTGTCGGCGTTCACGGTGAGCACCATGCGGGTGTAGCCGCCGGACACCAGCAGTTTCAGGGTGTCCGGGGGCACGAACTCCGGCGGGATGGACGCGCCCGCGTTGTCCACATAGGACAGGATGCCCGTCACCTCCGGGATGGCGTGCAGCGCATCCGAAAGCTCGGCCTGGGTGGCGGTGTCGCCCTCCGGCACCAGCACCACCCAGGTATCGCTCTTGCCGAACGTCTCTTCGATGGCGGCGGTATCGGCCCCCAGACGGGTGTTGGTGCCGAACATATGGGCGGCACCGTAGTAGTATTCGTTGTTGTTGGAGGCCAGATAGCTGGGCACCATGATGACGGCCAGCGCCAGCGCCGCCGGCAGCATGATGCGGGACACAAACCGCCCGAACTTGTCAAAGCCGGGCAGCAGAGGCTTGTGGTGGGTCTTGTCCATCCACGGGTAACACACCAGCGTCAGCGCCGGCATGAAGGTGAACACGGTGACAAGGCTCAGCACCACGCCCTTGGCCAGCGCAAGGCCCAGGTCCGGGCCGATCTGGAACTGCATGAGCACCAGCGCCAGAAAGCCGATGACCGTGGTCAGGCCGCTGGACAGGATGGACCCTGTGGATTTGCACAGGGCCTCCACCATGCAGTCCTCCGCGCTGGCGTCCGGGCGCGCGGCCCGGCACTCGGCAAAGCGGTGGATGAGGAACACCGAGTAATCCAGTGACACGGCCAGCTGCAGGATGCTGCCGGCGGCGTTGGTCACAAAGGAAATGGTGCCGAACATCAGGTTGGTGCCGTTGTTGAGCAGGATGGCCGCCCCAAGACCCGCCAGCACCAGCAGCGGCTCCACCCAGGAATCGGTGGTCAGGATCAGGATGAACAGCACATACACCACCGCAATGGCCGCGATCTTGGCCACCTCGGTGACGGTGGAATTGGTAGCCACAGCGGTGGACACCGCGGTCCCGGCCAGGGCATTGTCCTCCCCGATCAGGTCCTGAATGGCCGCCACAGCCTCCAGACGGTTCGCATCCTCCACCGTCACGGTGAACAGCGCGCAGTTGTCCTTATAATAGGTTTCCACCGTGGCGGTGTCCTGCATCTGCAGCGGCACGGTCACGTCCAGGCTGTCGTCCAGCCAGGTCACGGCCTCCACGCCGTCGATGGCGGCAAGTTTTTCTTTGTAGTCCAGCGCCTCGGGCACCGTGACGTCCCGCACCATGACCCGCATGTTGGGGATGCCGCCGGTAAAGGCGCTGTTCATCTGCTCCAGTGCAAGGGTGGAGGGTGAGTCCGGCGGCAGATAGTCGTTGATGTCGTAGTCCACCTGCACCGCCCGGGAAGCAAACACGCTCAGCACGGCGGCCAGCACGAACGCGGCCAGCACCGCTCTGCGCCGGTGCACGATGCCGGTATAGAATCGTTTCAGCAAAACAGGAAAACTCCTTTCCGGAAAAATCAAAACTGTTTATCATTCTAACAGGTCTGATAAAAATGGAAAAGAGATATTTTATGAATTTTCGCTTTTGGGCGTATTTTTTGCTCTTGACAAATAAATGGATTCTGCTATACTCTTTTTCGGTCATCGGAGGACCGTTTCCAACGTAATTTGGACGGGCCGGATAAGATGCCGTGCAGACAGCGCCCCGCCGGAGGCTTCCTTGCCGTAGTGAGGAAGAAGAGGAAGGCCGGGCGTGCACTCGCGGAGCTTATCCGGCCCGTTTTGTTTCCTGTCGAAAGGAGTTTTTCGTGTCCAAGCAAAAAATCCAACTGTCGGATCACTTTACCTACCCGCGCCTGCTGCGGTTCGTGCTGCCCGCCGTGGGCACCATGCTGTTCACCTCCATCTACGGCATCGTAGATGGCCTGTGCGTGTCCAACTTTGTGGGCAAAACAGCCTTTGCGGCGGTCAACCTGATCATGCCGCTGCCCCAGCTGCTGGCCACCATCGGCTTCATGCTGGGCACCGGCGGCAGCGCCATCGTGGGCATCACGCTGGGCGAGGGCGACCAGAAAAAGGCCGACCGCTACTTTACCATGTTCCTGCTGGCCGCTGCCATCTCCGTCTCGGTGCTGGCCGTGCTGGGGCTTGTGCTGCTGCGGCCCATTGCCATCCTGTTGGGTGCCAAGGGCGAGCTGCTGGACTACGCCGTGCGCTACGGCCGCATCCTGATGCTGTCGCTGCCCACCTTTGCGCTGCAGAACATGTTCCAGAGCTTCTTTGTCACCGCCGAAAAGCCGCACCTCGGCTTTTACTTCACGGTGGCTGCCGGCTGCACCAACATGGTGCTGGATGTGCTGATGGTGGGCGTCTGGGGCTGGGGCGTAGAGGGTGCCGCCATTGCCACCTTCCTCAGCCAGATCGTGGGCGGCCTGCTGCCGATCTTCTACTTCCTCGACCACAAGAATACCAGCCGCCTGCACCTGTGCAAAACGCAGCTGTACAGCAAGGTGCTGCTGGACTCCTGCATCAATGGCTCCTCCGAGTTGATGACCAACCTGTCCATGTCGCTGGTGAACATCCTGTACAACTACCAGCTTCTGCGCCTTGCCGGGGAAAACGGCGTGGCCGCCTACGGCGTCATCATGTACGCCTGCTTCCTGTTCATTGCCGTGTATGTGGGCTACGCCTTCGGCAGTGCGCCCATCGTCAGCTTCCACTACGGTGCAGGCAACCGCGCCGAGGTGCACAACCTGTATGAAAAGAGCCTGCGGCTCATTGCGGTGGTGGCCGTCACCCTGACCGCCGCATCCATGGTCATCATCCCCTATGTGGCGCGGTTCTTCGTGGGCTACGACCCGGAGCTGCTGGCCCTGACCAGCCGGGCCTTCCGGCTGTACGCCCTGAGCTTTGTCATCATGGGCTTCAACGTGTATGCCTCCTCCTTCTTCACCGCGCTGGGCGACGGCGTGACCAGTGCGCTGATCTCCTTCCTGCGCACGCTGGTGTTCCAGATCGCGGCGGTGCTCATCCTGCCCGCCATTCTGGGCATTGACGGCATCTGGCTGGCCGTGACCGCCGCCGAACTGGCTGCCCTGGCCGTGAGCGCGGCCATGTTCGTCACCAAAGACAAGGTATTCCATTACCGCAAGGCGTAACCTTCTCCCCTGCTTTTTGCGAAACGGCGAAAAGCAGGGGATTTTTTTGGTGATTCTGGCTCTGCCGCCGGGGCGAGAATCGTGCTAGAATGGGCATAGCTTTTATTCACCGTTTTGTGAGGAAGAACTATGACGTTATTTCTGACCAGCAGCCCCAGCGGCTGCCCCTTTGAACCCGGCCCGGCCATTCCGGTACTGGACAGACGCAATCATTTTCTGGAAAACCTGCGGGCCGTGTGGCCGGACCACCCGGTGCGGGGCCTTGCCATCGCGGCAGACCCCCACGCTTACGCCCAGAACGACGAGATGTGCCGGGTATTCCTGCAGAGCTTTGCGGACGCCCACCTGCCCCTGACCGAACTTGTGCCCTGCGACGCCCGCAATCAGGAAGAGATCGGCACCCTGCTGCCCCGCAGCGGCTTTGTGATGCTGTGCGGCGGCCATGTGCCCACCCAGAACCACTTTTTTGCCCAGCTGGGCCTGCCGGGGCTGTTCCACAACTACCACGGCATCGTGCTGGGTGTGAGCGCCGGCAGCATGAACGCCGCCCGGCTGGTGTATGCCGCCCCGGAGGAGCCGGGCGAAGCCGCCGACCCCGGCTACTGCCGCTGGCTGAACGGCCTCGGCCTGACCGAGACCCGCATCCTGCCCCACTACCAGTTCATCCGGGATCACATCCTGGACGGGCAGAAGGTGGAGGACATCGCCTTGGCCGACAGCAGAAAACGGCATTTCCTCGCCCTGCCGGACGGCTCCTACCTGATGTGCTCCGACGGGCACGAAGCATTGTACGGCAAAGCCTGGTACTTTGCGGACGGCACCCTGGAGGAGATCAACGAGGACGAGGACGTTCTGCCGCTGCGATAAGCAAACAAAAAAAGAAGCACGCCGCGGCGTGCTTCTTTTTTGTTTCGGATGCTCTGGCGCACACCTCATTCCGCCGACAGGCGGACAAAGGGCGCAATGGCGTTGGCGTCGCCATGGCGCACGATGGAATAGGTGATGTCGCAGTAGGGCTGGATGGCGGTGCTCTTTTCCACGGTGGAGATGAGCAGCACCTGCAGCTGCAGACGGCGGAACAGCTCCATCATGGGGCGGATGCGGTCGCTGGTCATCTTGCTGAACGCCTCGTCCAGCAGCACCAGACGGATGCTGTTCTCGCTCTTCTGGTAGATCTGCAGCAGGGATGCGCAGATGGCCACATAGAAGGGTGCCTGATTCTCGCCGCCGGAGGAGTCGCGGCTGACGCGGGACAGGTATGCCTGCTGGCCGGTGACCCGGTTGGTGACCTTGATGTCGTAATCCAGATAGGTGCGGTAGTCCACATAATCCGACAGGGTAGTGGTGCCGGTGCGGCCCTCCTGCCGGGCACGGGTGTTCTCGTCCACATCCGCCATGATCTTTTCCATCAGCTCATCCACCTGCCGCTCGTAGGCGGGGTCGGCGGTGGCGGCAAGGTTGTCCAGCGAGTCGCCCTCGGTCATCTGCTGGTTGCCCTTGTCCACGATGACCTGATAGAACGCAGCCAGCTGCGGGTCCCGGCTGGGCTCCAGCTCAAAGCGGTAGACTTCTTCGCCGTAGGTCAGCTGTTCCATCACCTTGTTCAGCTCCCGGAACTGCCGCCGGGCGTTGAAGATATCGTCTTTCATGCGGAACAGGATATCCTTGCGGAAGCGGTCCTTGCAGTCCCGCTGCGCTTGCTCCAAGCGGGCGGCGTAGCGTTCCAGGTCGATGCGCACAAGGCTCTCGTGCTGGGCACGGTACTGGTCCAGCCCCGCCAGACCCAGCGGGTAATCACAGACGTAGTGCTCGTTGTAGGCCTTCTGGGCGGGTTCCAGCGTGCCGGTGAGGTAGGCCGTCAGGGCATCGTCCAGCCGGGCCTGTGCCTTTTCGGCGGCCTGTGCGGCGGCTGCGGGCTTGTCGGCCGGAGCAAGGGCCTGCATCCGGGTGCGGGCCAGCGGCTCCAGCAGCGGATGGGCCGCAAAGAACTTCCGGGCCGCGTCGGCGCTCTGCTGTGCCGTCTCCCCGGCCTTTTTCTGTTCGGCTTCGCAGGAAGCGATCTGTTTTTCGCACACGCGGATGTCGCCGCCCACCTGCTCCACAGCGGTGCGGGCGGCTTCCCAGGCGGCTTCCCGCGTTTCTTCCTCGCGGTACATCTCCTGCAGCAGGGGGTTCTCGCGGTATTCGGCCAGCTTGCCCTCCTGTTCGGCCACCGCATTCCGGGCTTTTTCGGCGGCGGTGCGGGCCTCCCACAGGCCGGCCAGCTGCTGCGGCGCGGTGCCGCGCTGGAAGTTCTGGTACTGGTCGTAGGCGGTTTTCAGGTTCTGCTCGGTCTGGGCGGCGGTGCGGGTGCGCTCGGCCAGAGCTTCCAGCTCTTCGGCCAGTGCCCCGGCGCGGGCGCGGCGGGCTTCCAGACCGATGTAGCGCTGCGGGGTGCGCAGGCGCTCCAGCCGGAAGGGATGGTGCCGCAGCAGGTCGCGGGTGGCGCTGTCCGGGTACTGTTCCAGTGTTTCAGGGGTGTCGCAGCAGACGATGCGCCGCAGGATGGTGTCGGCGTACTGGGCCGCCAGCGGGTTTTCGCTGGTGACCTGTGCCGCCAGACTGTCCGCCGGGGCAGTCTCGGCATGGCGGTTGGCCTTGCGGATGCCCGGCGTGTCCAGCAGGCTGATGGGCCCCACCTTGTCCTTCAGGGCCACAAAGGCGCTCTTGGCGGCCTCGTAATGGGCGGGCGGCACAAGGATGTCGAACCGGCGGTCGCCCAGGCAGGCTTCCACGCAGTCCTGCCAGCTCTCGTCCGCCACGGCCAGCAGCTCACAGAAGATTTTGACGTCCGGCTGCATGCCGCGGCTCTGGAGCTCCGCGTTCACGGCATCCCGCACACGGGTGGCGGCATCGCCGTGGGGGTACACCCACTTGCCGCCGGACACGGCGTCCAGCTCGGCGCGCTTGTCCGCCTGCTCTTTGCGCAGGGCGGCGGTGTTCTGCCGGGCCGCAAAGTAGGCTTCTTCCAGCGGTTTTTCCTGCGCGGCAAGCCAGTCGGTGAGCTGCGGCAGGGTGTCGGCGGTGAGGTTTTCCAGCTTCCAGCCGGAAGCAAACCCGCTGCGGCGCAGGGCTGTGAGCAGGGCTTCGGCCTTGGATGCGGCATCCTCGGCCTGCGCGGCTTGGCGGGCGGCGGCATCCTGCGCCGTCTTGCGGCGGGACAGCTCTTCCTCCATGGCATCCAGTGCCCGGCCCTCGCCGCTGGCACCGGCTGCGCTGTGGGCGGCAAGGTAGGCGCGGCGGGCTTCCGCCTCCGCGTTCTTGGCCTCGGCATAGCGGGCGTTCAGGGCCTCCAGCTGACGGTGTCCGGCGTCCAGATGGCCCTGCCACACGTCCTGTTCCCCGCCGTCGGCAGCAGCACGGGCCAGCAGGGCTGCGCCCCGGTTCACAAGGGCTTCGGTCTGCTTTCCGGCGGCTTCGCGGCCATAGTTCACGATCTCTTCCAGTGCATCGGCGCGGGTCTGAGCTTCGGCCAGCACAGCGTGCAGGTTTTCCAGCTCCAGCCGGTCGCCCTGCAGCGCTTCCAGATCCAGCTCCGGCTGCGGCAGGATGTACTGGTACAAAAATTCCCGGAAGTTGGGGATCTCGTCCATGCTGGTGCCCATCTGGAACACTTCGTTGAACTTTTTGCCCAGCGGGCTGGACGCCCGCCCGATGCCCAGCGCCCGGCAGATGCGGTCACGGGCTTCGCTGGGGCTGCGGGTGTAGGAGAGTCGGCCGACGGCGGGCTTGAAGTCCTCCTTGGCGCTGGGGGCACCGGTACGCGGGTCGATGAAGGGCAGCTGTTCCAGCGTGCAGCCGTCCTCGGAGAGGTACCAGGTCTGGTCGCCGGGGTGCAGCTCCTGCATGGGGCCTTCCGACTCCACCCGCACCGCGATGACAAAGGGGGTGCGCTTGACGCTGTCGTAGAACTCCGCGCCGATGTAGGCCACGGTATGGCCGGGGCGGCGGTAAGCGTTTTCCCCGCGCTGCTTCGCGTGGACCGATCCCTGCAGGGTGCGGCCGCTCTTCTTATTGCCCAGGGCATTGAAGTTGCGGTTGGTGGTCAGGCAGTAGCGGATGGCATCCAGAATGGTGGTCTTACCCACGGCGTTCACGCCGATCATATAGGTCAGGCGGGCGCAGTCAAAGGTGACGTTTTCAAAGTTGTGCCAGTTGATGAGTTTCAGGCGTTTGAGTTCGATCATGCTTCTGCCTCCCCTGCTTCGGTGTCTGCGCCCTCCGGGCGCTCGTACAGGCCAAGCTCGGTGCGGGTGCGGGCGCTCTCTGCCGCTGCGTCGGCAAGGTCGGCATCCGGCAGGGCCAGCAGCACGGTCGGGAACACCTCGATGCGGCTGTCCAGCCCGGAGAGCCGGCCCACCGGTCGGGCCAGATTGTACCGGCGCAGGGTGCGCATCAGCCGTTCCAGCGTCTGCTGGTCCAGTCTGCGGGGCAGGTTCATCTTCTGCAGCTCGGTCTGCACCTCTTCCACGGTCACCAGCACCTGATCGGCGCTGGCGGCAAGGCTCTCCCGCTTTTGCAGGTAGAGCAGCCGCAGCACCAGCAGCAGGATGCTCTCGTATTTCAGCAGCCGGGCCTGGCTGCCCTCGTGCTCGTTGACCAGGGCCGCCGCCTGCAGCGGGGCCGGGTACAGCAGCACAGCGTAGCCCAGCGGTTTGAACACCGCCCGCACCTCGGGCAGATGATCCTGCACATAGAGATATTTTGCCCGCTGATCCTCCACGCTGCCCAGCACGAAGCAGTGGTTGAGCAGGTAGTTTGCGGTCTCTTCCAGCATGTTAATCGTTGCCATCGTTTTCCTCCTTGCGGCGGGTCAGGACAAAGTCCTCGAACCGGAAGCCGCCGCGCTCCACCCAGTTGCCCGTGAGCCGGATGTCATAGTTCCGGTGCGGCGACTGGGAATAGGTATGCAGGCCGATGATGCGGGCAAAATCGCCCGGGTATTCCTCCGCCAGGGTGGATGCTTCCACCTGCGGGCGGGCAGCCAGTGCCTGCTGTGCCAGCAGGGCCACGTTCTCTTCGGTGACGGCCAGCCGGGCGTAGTCCAGCAGCAATTGCTGTTCTTTGCGCAGCTGGTCCGGGTCCAGCGTTTCCGCCTGCACCGGGGCCAGCGGGGCCGCCGTGCGGGGCGCGGCGGGCGGGTACAGGAACTTTTCGCCAAAGGCAGCCGCCGGGTACAGATGCAGATGGGCGGCCACCGGGCCGTCATCCGGCTCAAAGAGCTGGTCCGGGGTGCGGATGTCCTCGGCGTAGCGGCGCAGCAGGGCCGTGACGCTGCCCTGAGACGAGCGGTCGCTCAGCAGCAGGAACTGTGCCCGCTGCACGGCCCGCTTGCGGTAGCGGATGTGGCTGGCGTCGATCTCCCGGATGAGGGTGCTCATCTCTTCCAGCGCGTCCCGCTGCTGCTGGATGAGGGCCCGCACACGGGGCGCGGCCTCGCCGGGGGCGCAGCGCTCCACACGGGCGTAATCCAGTGCCAATTGGGGCAGATACGTTTCCTCGCAGGCGTCCAGCCCTTCCTCCAGATAGGCGCGGTAATTGAACAGGTTGTCGCTGGTCTTGAAGCGATGGTAAGCCGCCGCCACCACCTTTTCTTCGTACTGGTCAAACAGCTCCAGCACCTCCTGCGGGGTGCGGTTGCGGGTGAGCCGGTCGATGTAGTGGCCGATGGACGCATTGAGCGCCCGCAGGGATTTGTTCAGCGCTTCCAGATCGGAAGCCACCTCCCGCAGCACATTCTCGTAGGGGTTCTTCTCTTCCCCCACGCCCTGCAGCAGCTGCCAGGCCTTGTACAGCTTGCCGGTGTAGGTGACCACACGGGGATTCAGGATCTCTTCCAGCGCGTCCAGCAGCGGGGCCACTTCCGGCACAAAGGCCAGGGTCGGCTCGCTCTCGTAACTGCCGGGCTGCTCTTCCAGCCAGCCGGTGCGGCGCAGCCGCAGCAGAAAGCCCAGCGCCAGCGTATGGGGGTCGCGGGTGGGCTGTTCCTCCTCATCGCCGGCACCGTCTGCGTCCAGCGTCAGGGGCTTTGCCAGTGCCGCAAAATAATCCTCCGCGCGGGAGACGGCCTCCGCACGGGAAATGCTGTAGTCGGCCGTATGGCGGCACTCTTCCCACAGCAGGAGCAGCAGCTCCGCATAAAACGCCCGGTTCGGCCCCGCCAATGGGCGGAACAGCCGTGGGCTGACCAGTTCAAACAGCTGCATGGAACGTTCCTTTCTGTTCACATCAGAATACGGTTTTATTGTATCACAAGCGGCAGAGTTTGTCACAAAAAGGCGCAAAAAAGCCCCGGGAGCGGGTGCTCTCCGGGGCAGGAAGATCCGGGTTTATTTTGCGGCCATCTCAGCAGCCGCCGCGGCGCAGCGCTCCGTCATCGGTTTACCCCCCTCCGGAGCCGGGTGCACCATGCCCGGAACACCCTGTTCTGCGCCCATGGAAGGAGGATGCGCAGTTTTTTTCAGATTTCGTGCCGGAACTTTTAAAAATTACACAGTTCTACCATTTTTTTATGCTAAAATGAGGTCGTAAAAATAACAGGCAAAGGATGATCTCCCCATGCAGCACTGTCCCGCCCGGGCAGCCCGGCAGCTGGCGGCAGCAGCACTTGCGCTGGTGCTGCTGCTTGCTCTTGCCGCGCCCCGCGCCCACGCCGCCTTACAGGAAAAACACGGCATCCGGCTGCTGACTTTTGACCACAGCCAGATCCTTTCCATCGGCAACCAGACCTCCGGCAAATGCAGCTGGTATGCACTGCGCTACGCCCGCACCATTCTGGACGGGCGGGTGTGTTCCGGCAGCGGCATGTGGTCCAACGGTGCCGTGTGGTCCGCCGGCGGCTACACCGGGTATTCCGGGGGCCTGTCCGCCTGCCTGCATACCATTTACAACGAGCTCTCGGCCGGACGGCCGGTGATCGTGCACCTGAAAAACACCACGGTGAGCGGTGTGAACAAACACGCCAACCGCACCTCTACTTACGAGTATCACCTGTCCGGCTCCGGCTGGGCCCAGGTGAACTACCCGCACATTGCCACCAGCGACACCTATGGGCACTGGGTCTGTGTGGTGGGCATAAGCCCCACGGCAGACCCCGATAACCTGAAGGAAAGCGACTTCTACGCGCTGGACCCGGCCCGTGTTTCGGCCAACGGAACGCTGGCGCTGACCCGGCTGCTGGACGGCACCATCTGGACTGCCAACTCTCCCCTCAAAATTGCAGGCTGAAGATAGAAAGAGCAAAACGGCGGACGCACTTGCGTCCGCCGTTTTTGCATGCATCTGTGATTCAGTAGCCGCGCACCGAGAAGCCCCGTTCCCAGGGGTCGGGCGGCAGGTCCTTCTGCCGGATGTCGGTGATGCGCACATAGTCGCTGCGCTGGATCATGGCGAACAATTCCGGGAACTTGTCCGGGTCGCCCTGCACCTCCAGCGTCACGCTGCCGTCGTCCTCGTTTTCCACCCAGCCGGTCAGCTCCAGCGCCTGGGCCGCGTAGCGCGCCCGGTAGCGGAAGCCCACCCCCTGCACCTGCCCGGAGATGGAAAAGTGCCGCCGCACCGTGCCTTCCGGCAAAACCGGCGGGGTGCGGTCCTTCTGTTTCAGAAAATCAAACATCGCAACCTCTTGGGGAATGATGGATCGCACCGCGCGGTGCATCATTCTTACAATTCCTGATAGGCCGTCATCAATGCGGGGATGAACTGCTTTTTGCGGCTCACCACGCCGGGCAGCGTCCAGCTGCCGTCCTCTGCCGGGTGGGTGTCGAACCCGTCGGCCAGCACCTCGGCGGCATAGCGTCCGTCGCTGATGACCACGCTCTCCTCCTTGGGCACGTCGGTGAGCAGCATGTAGATGTCCTCCACATTCTGCTTGTTGCGGGCCTCTTCCAGATAGGGGCGCAGCAGATTTTCGGCGGCCAGCAGGTTCTTGCGGGTCATGTAGCTGCCCTGCGCCACACCAAAGCGGATATCGCCGCACATGAACACCTTGAAGTCCTGCAGGAACACCTCTTCGGCGGTCTTGCCGTCCAGCTTTTCACCGGCCTCGAACATCTCATTGGCAAACTCGTCGATGTCCACCCCGGCAATGCCGGCCAGACGGTTGGCCGCGTTCACATCCACTGCGGTGCAGGTGGGGCTGCGGAAAGCCAGCGTGTCGGACAGGATGGCGGCCAGCAGCAGGCCTGCGGTCTGGGACGGGATCTCCACGTCGTTCTCGTCGTACATCTGGGTGATGATGGTGGCCGTGCAGCCCACCGGTTGGTTGCGGAAGTACACCGGGCCGCTGGTCTCCAGGCTGCCGATGCGGTGGTGGTCGATGATCTCCAGGATCTCAGCCTGGTCAAAGCCCTCCACGGCCTGGGTGGCCTCGTTGTGGTCCACCAGGATGATGCGGCGTTTTTGCAGATTGATGATGTTCCGGCGGCTGACCATGCCGCAGTATTTGCCGTCCTCGTCCAGGATGGGGAAATAGCGGTGGCGTACCTTGGCCATCACGCGGGTGACGTCTGCCACCGGGGTGACGAGGGTGAACTTCATGATGTCGCTGCGGGTCATATAGTAGGAGATGGGAGCGCACTGGCTGATCAGCTTACCGGCGGCGTAGGTGTCCACCGGGGCCGACATGATGGCCACGCCCATTTCCTCGGCAATGCGCTGGATGGTGCGGCCCACCTTGGCCCCGTTGCAGATGATGAGCAGCGACGCTTCTTTTTCAATGGCGCACAGCTGGCTTTCGTAGCGGTTGGTCAGGATGACGATGTCGCCTTTTTCCACGGTATTTTCCAGCATTTCGGGCGTGGCGGTGCCGATGCGGATGTGGCCGGTGGTGCACACGTCGTCCTCGCGGCCCACCACCATGGTGCCGCCCAACGTTTCCAGAATATTGCGGTAGGTGGTCTGGCTCTTGGCCAGGATGCCGGTGTCGAACACGTCCATATTGGCGGTGGCGATGTCCTTGACCGTGATCACGCCCTCCAGCTCGTTGTCCGGGCTGGTGACCGGCAGGGTGTCGATCTGCTTGTCGCGCATGATCTCCCATGCTTTGCGCAGGCTGGTGGTGCCGGGGATGCCGGGCATCTCGCGGTAGTCCACATCGCGGATCTTGGGGTTCACGTCGGTGCACATGCGCGGCGGCTTGACCCCGAACTTTTTGAGCACGAATTCGGTCTCCTGGTTCATCTTGCCGGCGCGGCGGGCCTCGCAGACAAGATCGCTGGTCTTGTTTTTCAGCTCTGCATAGGCAATGGCCGAGCAGATGGAGTCGGTGTCCGGGTTGCGGTGCCCGATGACCACGACTTTATGGGCTGTTTTGGGCATAATTCTCCCCCTTTTTTCGGGTCTGCTTCTTATCATGTTGTACGGCCGTGTGCTCCCTGCACGAACACACAGGCTGTGGATTTATTTTAGCACAATTATCTGCGGGGGTAAAGTAGAGCAAACGCACCCAGCTTCATTCTTTTTTGCCATTTCTTGTATACAACGTCTTGTAATTCTGCGCCATCCGCTGTATGATAAAGGTGTCTGAATCAAGTTCCTTTCATCCTGCGGAGGTTTTCCATGTCAACCACCCAAAAACCAATCAACCCGCTCTTCACCCGGCAGGCGCTGGTGGCACTGCTGCTGCCGCTCATCGCCGAGCAGGCCCTGAGCGTGACCATCGGCCTGGCCGACACCCTGATGGTGTCCTCGGTGGGCGAGGCCGCCGTGTCCGGCGTGAGCCTGGTAGACAGCTTCAACACCCTGATGATCCAGGTGATGAGCGCCCTTGCCACCGGCGGTGCCGTGGTCACCAGTCAGTACATCGGTCACCGGGAGCCCAAAAACGCCAAGGCCGCCGCCGCACAGATCCTGTTTGTGCTGGCCAGCTTCAGCCTGGTGGTGGCCGCCGTGGTCGTAGTGGGCCGCCACGCCATCCTGCGGGGCATCTTCGGCTCCATTGACGCCGACGTGATGCGCTACGCTGAGACTTACTTCCTGCTCTCGGCGCTGAGCTACCCCTTCATCGGCCTGTACAACGCCGGTGCGGCGCTGTTCCGGGCGCAGGGCAACAGCAAGATCAGCATGCTGTCCAGCCTGGTGATGAACGTGATCAACATCGGCGGCAACGCGGTGCTGATCTACGGCTTTGGCATGGGGGTGCTGGGTGCAGCCCTGGCCAGCCTGGTGTCCCGGGCGGTGTCCTGCCTGGTGGTGCTGTGGCTGCTGCAGCGGCCCGCCTGCCCCCTGCGGGTGGACGGCCTGCGGGCCCTTGCACCGGACGGCGGCCTCATCCGCCGCATCCTGCGGGTGGGCATCCCCGCCGGCATCGAGAACGGCATGTTCCAGATCGGCAAGCTGTCGGTGTCCAGCCTGACCTCTACGCTGGGCACGGCCGCCATTGCGGCCAACGCCGTGGCCAACACCACCACCACCTTTTTGAACATCCCGGCCAACGCCGTGGGCATGGCCGCCCTGACCGTGGTGGGCCAGTGCCTTGGCGCCGGGGAGAAGGAGCAGGCCGTGTACTACTCCCGCCGCCTGCTGCTCACCGCCTACTGCGGTGCCTGGGTCATGAACCTTTCTGCCTTCCTGTTTGCCAACCGGTTCGCCATTTCCCTGTTCAACCTCTCGCCGGAGGCACAGACCATGGCCCTGCAGGTGATGGTGTGGTTCAACTTTGTGTCCCTGTTCTTCTGGCCGTCCAGCTTCACCCTGCCCAACATCCTGCGCGCCGCCGGCGACGCCCGGTTTACCATGGCCGTGAGCATCCTTTCCATGTGGGTGTTCCGGGTGGGCTTCTGCTATGTGATGGTGCTGGGCTTCCACGGCCGTCTGCTCTCCATCTGGATGGGCATGTTCCTGGACTGGGTGTTCCGCTCGCTGTGCTTCTTCGTGCGCTTTGCACGGGGCCGGTGGATGGAACAGAGCGTCATCTGACCCCCTGTGTTTTCCAAGCCGTCTGCACCCTTTGCGGGGTGCGGGCGGTTTTTCTTTTTTGCCCTGTGCAGGAAAACGCCGCGCTGGATCGTATTGTAGTCAGAAGGTTCTTTTGGGTGCCAATTTTACGCAGATTCTACAAATAAATCGTTCGTTTTTTGACAAAGTTGTCACCTTTCCTTCTTGTTTTCGCAACAACGTGGGCGTATAATCTTTGAATGCTAAGAGTTTGCCCTGTCGCAAAAAGGAGGCTTTTTCCCATGAAACGCAACTGGTTTGCGCGCCACCCCATCGGGTTCATGGCGCTGTATTTTCTGCTGTATCTGTCCGCTTTCAACTTTCTGGAGACGCAGATCTCCATGCCCCGTGTCCTGCTGGTGCACTGCCGACTGGACGATCTGATCCCCTTCTGCAAATACGCCATCCTGCCCTACTTTGCATGGTTCGCATGGATCCCCTTCACCCTGTTCTACCTGCTGTGGAAGGCCCCGCGCGAGGACTTCTGGCGGCTGTGCCTGCCGCTGTTCGGCGGTATGACCATCGCACTGGCCTGCTATGTGATCCTGCCCACCGGGCTGGACCTGCGCCCCTACTATGTGCCGGGCACCGATCTTTTTGCCCGTGCCGTTCGGATGCTGTACCGCACCGACACCCCCACCAACGTGTGCCCGTCCATCCATGTGTTCAACTCGATGACCCTGATGCTGGCCTACCACCGCTGCCGCCTGTTTGAGGAGCCCCGCCGCCGCTGGATGCGTCCGGCTGCCGATGTGCTGTGCTTCTCCATCGTGTGTTCCACCATGCTGCTCAAGCAGCACAGCTGCATCGATGTGGTGCTGGGTGCCTTGCTGGCACTGGTGCTGGATGCCCTGTTCAACCGCGCCGCTGAGCGCAGCGAACAGCCGCAGATCTGGCACGCTTAAACGGATCCCTTCAGAATGCCCGCCCGGAAACCGCCGGGCAGTGACCCACAAAGCAAAAGGGCGGAAGCGCACCGAAAACGTGCGCTTCCGCCCTTTGTTGTAGTTTGATTCAGAACAGCCCCTCCGGCAGGCAGACGTCCTGCTTGGGCACCTTTGCCCAGGAAAAACCTAGGATGAGGCTTTCCGGCGTGCAGGGTGCCGGTTCCGGCTGCAGGCCGTAGGCATAGGCCAGCTTGCCCACGATCTCCTGCGCGGTGTATTTTTCCCGCAGGTTCTCCAGGCTCTGGTCCCCGTCCCGCTTGGACAGCCGCCGCCCGTCCGGGGCCAGCAGCAGCGGGCAGTGGGCAAAGGTTGGAGCCTGCAGGCCCAGCAGACGGTACAGGTACAGCTGCCGCGCCGTGGAGGACAGCAGGTCCGACCCGCGCACCACCTCGGTGACCCCCATGCGGGCATCGTCCACCACCACGGCCAGCTGATAGGCGAACACGCCGTCCGCCCGGCGCAGGTAAAAGTCGCCGCAGTCCCGCAGCAAGTTCTCCGTGTGGGGGCCCATGCAGCCGTCCAAAAAGGTGATTTCCTCGTCCGGCACCCGCACCCGGTAGGCCGGGGCCTTCTTTTTGCGCTTTTCGGCGATCTGGGCGGCGGTCAGATCCCGGCAGGTGCCGGGATAGATGACGTTGCCGTCCGAGGTGTGGGGCGCACTGGCCGCGTGCAGCTGGGCGCGGGAACAGAAGCAGGGGTACACAAGGCCCTGCGCTTCCAGCTTTTTGTACTGCCCGGTGTAGATGTCCGCGCATTCGCTCTGGTAGTAAGGCCCGTGGGGGCCGCCGGTGCTGCCGCCCTCGTCCCACACAAGACCCAGCCATGCAAGGTCCTGCTCCAGCAGGTCCGCGTAAATGCGCGGGCAGCGCTCGGCGTCCAGATCCTCGATGCGCAGCACGATGCGGCCGCCCTGGCTTTTGGCGCTGAGCCAGGCCAGCAGGCTGCAGGCCAGATTGCCCAGATGCAGCCGCCCGCTGGGGCTGGGCGCAAAGCGCCCGACCACAGCCCCGCTCACAGGCCCAGCTTCCACTGCCCGTCCTCCGGCTGGAAGATGGGGGTGTTGTAGTAGGCAGCGCAGGCATTGGCCAGATATTCCGCATCCTTGCAGCTGGCCGTTTCCATCGCCGAGTGCATGGCCAGCTGGCCCACGCCAATATCCACCATGGGCATCAGGATCTGGCGGCCCAGCAGGTTGCCCAGGGTGCTGCCGCCCGCCACATCGGCACGGTTGGCAAAGGTCTGCACCGGCACCCCGGCCTTTTCGCAGATGGCGGTAAAGGCGGCACCGGTCAGGCCGCTGGTGGTGTAGGTCTGGCGGGCATTGTACTTGAGGATGACGCCGCCGCCCATGTTCACCGGCAGCTTCTGGTCGCTCTTTTCCGGGTGGTTGGGATGGATGGCGTGGCCGTTGTCGGCGCTGAGCAGCAGGCAGTTGGTGCGGGCGCGGATGCTCTGTTCCTTCGTCACACCAAGGCTCTCCTCAATACGGGCCAGCACATCGCTCATCAGGCTGCCCTGTGCACCCTGCCGGCTGGAAGAGCCCACTTCCTCGTTGTCGAACATCACCCAGATGTCGCCGCGGCCCGCTTCCTCACCGCGCCCCTGCAGGAAACCATACAGGGTGGCATAGGCACATTCCAGGTCGTCGATGCGGCCGGACATGAAATATTCGCCCTGCAGGCCCACACGCTGGGCCTTTTCGGTGATGCAGAGCACCAGGTCGGTGGCCAGGATGTCCTCCGCCTTCACCCCGGCCTCAGCGGCAAGGGTGTCCTTCAGGCTGCCGCCCTCGGCCCCGAAGATGGGCTGCAGGTCCACCTGCGGGTTGTAGTTCAGGCCGGTGTTGGCCTCCCGGTTGAAGTGGATGCACAGGTTCGGGATGCAGGCCAGTGCCCGCTCCGGGTGCACCAGACGGCTCTCCACGCCGTCGGCGGTGCGCACCAGCAGGCGGCCTGCCACGCTCAGGGGCCGGTCGAACCAGGTGGACATCAGCATGCCGCCGTAGCCCTCCACCTCGGCGCGGGCAAAGCCGTGGTCGGCCCCGTCCAGCGTCTTGATGCGCCAGGTAGGCGAGTCGCTGTGGCTGGCTGCGGCGTGCCAGCCGGTGAGCGGGCCTTTGGGCATCCGCCAGGCCAGAATGGCCGAGCCGTTGCGGGTGGTGTAGTATTTGCCGCCGGGCACAAGGTGCCATGCCGCGCTCTCCGGGCAGTTCCGGTAGCCCTCGGCTTCCAGAATGGCCGCGGCGGCCGCCGTAGAGTGGAACGCGCTGACACCGGCGTTCAGAAACGCAAACAGACCTTCCATGGAAAATGCTTTGTTTTGCATGGGGATGCTTCCTTTCGCTTTTACTGGTTCTACTCATTATAAGCCCTTGCTCTGCAAAGGTCAATGCGTACAAAAAAGCCGCCGCAGGCGGCAATGCCTGCGGCGGCGGGGAAGCCGGCTGCTCAGTGCAGCTCCGGCCAGTAGCCCTTGTTGGCTTCGATCATATCGTCCAGAATGGCCTTGGCAACGTTCATGCTGGGCACAGTCTTATTCAGGGTAAAGGCCTGCAATACCTTCTCGTAGCTGCCTTCCACGCAGCCCTCCACCAGCAGCTTTTCGCTGTTGAGCTGCTGCATCATCAGACCCTGCTGGAACAGCGGGATGTTGTCCCGGGCAATGACCTCCGGGCCGTTCTTGCCGATGTAGGCGGGCAGTTCCACCATTGCGTCATAGGGCATATTGGGGATCGCACCGCGGTTCTCGGTGATGATGAGGAAGCGTGCCTTGGTGTCGTTCTTCAGCGCAGCGGAAAGATCTGCGATCCAGTCGCCGTGACTGCCGGCATAGAAGGTGTTGGCGTCCACCTCGCCGGTCTTGAGGTAGTGGTCGATGCCGTCGAACAGGTTCTTTTCGCGGGTCTCCTCCACCTCGTTGGCGCGGGTATGGTTCGGGTCCGAATGCTCCACGAACTCCTTGGCCTGCAGATAGTAGTTCAGGTAGGTATTGGGCAGGTACTCCGGGAAGTTTTCCATGATCTCGTACTCGCCCTTCCACACATAGTACCAGCTGCCCTTGGTGTGGCGGTTCTGGCTGGCGGAGGAAGTCAGCGCGCCCATGCCCTTGAGGTAGCTTTCCGGCAGAAGGATCTGGTTCTCCTTGATGTAGGCGCGCAGCTTGGGCATCAGATCCTCGCCGTGGTACTGGATGGAGGTGAACCAGCCGAAGTGGTTCAGGCCAAAGTAATCGTAGACGATCTCCTTCTTGTTCTGGATGCCCATGGCAGCTGCCACCACGTCAATGATGGCGATGGGCATATCGCAGATGTTGATGATCCGTGCCTTCGGGCGCAGCTTGCGGCAGGCTTCGGATACGATGGCGGCGGGGTTGGAGTAGTTCAGGATCCAGTAGTCCTTCTTGGCATACTTTTCCACGTCGTCGATCAGCTTGATCATGGGGAAGATGGTGCGCATTCCGTAAGCCATGCCGCCGCAGCCGCAGGTCTCCTGTCCTACGCAGCCGTGGCGCAGGGGGATCTTTTCGTCCTGCTCCCGCATGGCGTAGCCGCCCACGCGCATCTGGGCAAACACAAAAGAGGTATCGGTGTAAGCCTGCTGCACATCGGTGGTGACCACCAGCTTGATGTCGGTATTCAGCTCCTTGTGCAGGACCCAGTCCACCACAACGGCCACCTTGTCCTGCCGCTCCTTGTTGATGTCGAACAGACGGATCTCGTCCACTTCCAGTTCTTCCCGGCGCAGGGCGATGGATTTGACGATACCGGCGGTAAAAGTACTACCGCCGCCAGCAATGGTAATGACCATAGTATAAACGCTCCTTTTTTGTATTTTTCAGGTTAGCCCGGCGCAATCCGCCGGGGCACGGTAAAACGATTTACTGGTTTTCCAGCTGTGCCTCCACGGCACGCTTGATATCGGCTACCTGCAGACCGTAAACGATCTGGATATCGGTTCCCTTTTTCACGATGCCGCTGTTCGGCAGCTGGTTGATGCTTTCCTCGTTGAGCTTTGCGGGGTCCTTGATGTTTACCCGCAGGCGGGTGAAGCAGTTGTCCACCGACAGGATGTTCTCCTTGCCGCCCAGACCATCAATGACGCACTGCACCTCGGCAGCGTTCTTCACGCTTGCCTTCTTGGCGGGTGCTGCGCTCCCCGCGGTCTCGGTGCTCACCTCTTCCCGGCCGGGGGTGTGGATGTTAAAGGCCTTGATCAGCAGGGTGAACACCACAAAGTACACGGCGATCTGGCACAGCGCCAGCAGGTACAGGATGGGATAGTTGGTCTTATCTGCACCGGCAGAAAGGTTCATCAGCACCGAGCCAAGGAGGTTGGTGGTAAAGCCGGTGACATGGAAGGTGTGCAGCAGCACGATGAACAGGCCGGAGATGCAGGCGTGTGCCACCCACAGGATGGGGGCAGTGAAGCAGAACATGAAGTCCAGCGGCTCGGTGATGGAAGCCAGAGAGGCGGTAAATGCCAGCGGCACCAGAACGGCAGCGGTCTTTTTGCGGTTTTCCTTGCGGGCACAGAAGATGAAGGCCGCCACGATGCCAAAGTAGCCGAAGGTCTTGGTAAAGCCGGTGTACATCCACACAATGCCGTCCGAGAAGGGCAGACCCATGCTGTACTCCATCATCATTACGATATAGGAGCCGGTGTAGGTGGCATCGCCCACGGTCAGGCTGTTGCCCAGTGCAGAGAACTGGAAGGGGGTGTAGATGAGGTGGTGCAGGCCGGTGGGGATGAGGAAACGCTCCAAAAAGCCGTACAGGAACAGGCCGAAGTTGCCGGAGGTGGCGATCAGATCGGTCAATGCACTGATGACGCTCTGTACCGGCGGCCAGAAGAAGCAGGAGCCAAAGCCGAACAGGATGGAAAAGACCACCATGCAGGTAAAGGACCAGCGGTTGCCGGAGTAGATCTGGGTGATGATGCCCTTGAACTGCTTTTCACAGGTGCGGTTGTACACCCAGCCGCAGACCAGGCCCAGCAGGATGCCGCCGAATACACCCATATCCACCGTCTGGATGCCGAACACGGTGGACTGACCGGTGCCGTACAGACCCACCATAGGATCAGCCTCGGCCAGCATGCCCAGCTGGGTCAGCGTGACGTTACCGGCGGTCAGGTACATAAAGTAGCTCATCAGGCCGATGATGGCAGCCTGCTGCTTGTTCTTTTTGGCAAGTGCCGCTGCGATGCCCACGCAGAACATCAGGCTGAGGTTGTTGATGATGACCATGATGCAGTTGTAGATCAGCTGTCCCAGCAGCTTGATGGGGGTCCACTGCAGAACAGGGATCATCGCGCTAAGGCTTGTGCTGGTAAGCAATGCGCCCAGCACAAGGATCAGGCCTGCTGCCGAGATATACGACAGCGGTGAGAGCATGGCTTTGGAGAACTTTTCCAAGCCATTCATGACTTTTTCTTTCATCGTGTAATACTCCTCACTTTTTGACTTGACTGTTTGGGGGGATGATTTCTATTCCGCAGGGCTTCCGGACGCCCTGTTGAAGCGTTTTATCGGACAATCTTGGTCAGGTGGATGAGCAGATAGACCTGCTCCTGATGATCCAGCTCGTAATCAAATTCCTGACGCAGATAGGCATTGATGCGCTGTAAGCACACCTCGTTGCGGCTGTCGCGCTGCAAAAGCACCGTGTACATGGATTCCAGCCCGGCGTCCTGCCACGGTGTGTGCCGCAGGATGCGCGCCGCCAGAAACTTGAGGTGCACGGTCAGGCGGATGGTCTCGAGGCTCTCTTCCTCAAAGGTACAATGATAGGTATCGCAGATGATCTCCTTGACCGCCATGACGAATTTTACGGTATCATAAGCCAGCGCACCGTCCGCCGCACCGGCTACCAGATGCAGGGCAATGTAGCCCGCTTCGTCCTCCGGCAGCTGTACGCCGCAGAACTGCCGGACAAGCTCCAGTGCCCTTTGCCCCACCGCGTACTCCTTCGGGTACAGCATCCGGGTCTCCGAGAGCATGAGGTTGGGCAGAAAGGTGCCCTTTTCCACACGTTCCAGCGCAAAGCTGATGTGATCCACCAGCGAGATGGTGCTTTTGCTGCTGAGCAGGATGCCCTGCTCTTCTGCCGCCAGCGAGATGCGCTCGGCGGCCTGCATCACCTGCGGGGTAACGTTATCCAGCATCTTGAGGAACTTGGTCTGCAATTCATTCTGCACATAGTACACCTTGGAAACGCGGCTTTTGTCGATCACGTCCCCCGGGCGGCGGCCAAACCCAAGCCCGTTGCCCACGAGAATGGCTTCCCTGCCGTCCGGCATGATCACCGACACCGCATTGTTATTGAATACCTTTACAGCCTGCATCGCCGCACTCCTCCGCTTCCATGCCGCAGCTTTTGTGAAAAAGAAAAAGGGCACAAGAACCAAAGGGATGCCATTGCCGCATTCCCTCTGATGCTCATGCCTGATCGAACAGTTACACGCACTGATAAATTCACTTGTCAGCTTTGATTATACGAGCCAGCACAGAAAATGTCAATGCGTTGAACTGTCCGAAATTCAAGCCGCATTTTTGTATATCCTGCACAGGTCTGCTTGAAATTCGTCCTGCGCGGAACGATTGACAACGCTGGGCCCACAACGTATACTTAGGGTGTATCATTCCTGCAGCTCCGGCCCACCGCCGGGGCAAGACCAACGGAGGATCGACTTATGAAATTGAAATATATCCGTCCTTTGGCTCTGGCACTGTGCGCAGTGCTGCTGTGCAGCCTGTTCACGGCATGTTCCGGCACATCTTCCTCCAGCGAGCAGCCTTCCAGCGCTGCATCCGCTGCATCGGACAGCGCGTCTGCATCGGCATCCACGTCCGACAGCGCCCTGCCGGACTCCACCACCCAAGCCAACACCGGCAGCCTGAACCCCGGCAACTTTGACGAGAACTCGGCGTTCTCCATCACCGGCACCACCGACGCCTTTGCGCCCTGCCTGGGCTGGGGCCCCGGCGTTTCCGGCTGCTCGCTCAAGTCGGTGATCGCGGCTGCCTCGCTGCTGCAGTGGGCCGAGAGCACACACCTCTCTTCCCGCACGCCGGAGGCCATCCAGGACGCCTTCTACGACTGGTACGACAGCCTGTCTGCCGCCGATCAGGAGAATTTTGCCGAGGCCTGGACCATGATCGAGCCGGACGCACTGAGCCTGCTCAGCGACAAGGAGAGCATGACCGACCTCATCACGGACGCTGGCCTGGACCCGGACACCCTGCCCGGCTGCACCCTGAAGAACTGGCAGGCCCTGCAGAATGTGCTGGACAGCTGCGTGCCCGCCGTGAACGGCGAAGAGTAAACGTTATCCCCTGCATGGCAAAAGGCGCTGACCGCGTGCGGTCAGCGCCTTTGTTGTTTTTGCGTTTATACCTTTTTCAGCACATACTGGCGGGTGCCCATGCCAATCTTCTCGGCCTGCTCCAGCGTGGCCTTCCACTCGATGTTGGGGTTCGAGTCCTTGAAGTTGTCGTGGTAACAGTTCCAGCCGGGCTTTGCCAGGTTGCCGCTGAGCTGGCTGTTGGGCAGGGGGGCTGCTGCTAGGCAGGCGTCGGCGCAGGCCTGGTCCAGGGCCACCGGGTCAAAGGAGGCAAACATGCCGATATCCGGCAGGATGGGGGCGTCGTTCTCGCCGTGGCAGTCGCAGTTGGGGCTGATGTCCTGCACCAGTGCCACATGGAAGCAGGGGCGGTCATGGCAGACCGCAGCGGCGTACTCGGCCATCTTCCGGTCCAGCTCCTCGTTGGCGCATTCGTTGGGGGAATACACGGCGTCAAAGCTGCAGGCACCGATGCAGCGGCCGCAGCCCTTGCACTTGTCGTAGTCGATGACAGCCTTGTTCTGCTGGTTGTAGGTAATGGCGTCGGAGCCGCACTCCTTGGCGCAGCGGTGGCAGCCCCGGCACAGGCTCTCCTGCACGGCAGGCTTGCCGGCGGCGTGCTGCTCCATCTTGCCGGCCCGGGAGCCGCAGCCCATGCCGATGTTCTTGATGGCACCCCCAAAGCCGGTGGACTCGTGGCCCTTGAAGTGGGTCAGGCTGATGAACACATCGGCGTCCATGATGGCCCGGCCGATCTTGGCGGTCTTGCAGTATTCGCCGCCCGGCACCGGCACCTCCACCTCATCGGTGCCGCGCAGGCCGTCACCGATGATCACCTGACAGCCGGTAGTCATGGGCCAGAAGCCGTTGAGCTGGGCACAGGTCAGGTGTTCCAGCGCGTTCTTGCGGCTGCCGGGGTACAGGGTGTTGCAGTCGGTCAAAAAGGGCATACCACCCTGCTCCTTGCACAGGTCTGCCACCACCTTGGCGTAGTTGGGCCGCAGAAAGGCCAGGTTGCCCAGCTCACCAAAGTGCATTTTGATGGCTACGAACTTGCCCTCCATGTCCAGCTGACGGATCCCGGCCGCCAGGCACAGGCGGCGGAGCTTTTCCAGCAGGCTGGTGCCCACGGGACAGCGGAAATCGGTATAATAAACGTTGGATGCTTCCATGGTGTTTTTCCTCCCTGATAACCTTTTTCTGTGTGCGGCACACGGCCGCAAAATACTCTCTGCTCCCAGTATAGCATACTTCCGGGCATGAGAAAAGGGACGGCACAATGCCGTCCCTTCTGCATTTTTTACCTTCAGGCAATGGCGGTGATGGCCGCAACTGCCAGTACGATGAGACCCAGCACAATGCGGTACACGCCAAAGAACTTGAAGTTGTGCCGCTTGACGTAGTCCATCAGGAAGCGGATGGCACCCATGCTCACCGCAAAGGCCACCACGCAGCCCACCACCAGCACGGCGATCTCGGTACCGGTCATGGCCGCGCCCGACAGCACGAACTTGACCACCTTGAGCAGCGAGGCACCCGCCATGACCGGAATGGCCAGATAGAAGGTGAACTCCGCCACGCAGGCGCGGGACAGGCCCAGCAGCAGGCCGCCCACGATGGTGGCACCGGAGCGGGAGGTGCCGGGGATGATGGCCAGGCACTGCCACACGCCGATGAGCAGGGCATCCCGGTAGGTGATCTGCTCCAGACGCATCACATGGGGCGTGGCGCGGCGGTTCTCCACCACCAGGAACAGCACACCGTACAGGATGAGCATGGCGGCCACCGTGATGTAATTGTAGAAGTGCGCCTCCATCCAGTCGTCCAGCGGGCTGATGACCAGCACCGGCAGGGTGGCGGCCACCACCTTGAACCACAGGTTCCAGACACTGGGCTTGGAGATCACACGGCCCTGCCGCAGACCAAAGGGCCACAGCTTGCCCCAGAACAGCACCACCACGGCCAAAATGGCACCCAGCTGGATGACCACCCGGAACATGGACATGAACTCCTCGCTGGCGTTGAATTTGACGATCTGCTCCAGCAGGATCATATGGCCCGTGGACGAGATGGGCAGCCACTCGGTGATGCCCTCCACGATGCCCATTAAAATTGCTTTGATGATTTCCCAGAACGTAAGAAATCCCTCCTTTTTGCACACGCGGGAACGCGCGGCGTTTCTCGCTTTTCCAGTATACCATACTATGGCGCACCGCGCACGCAGAATGCAAAAATTTTACGCAGCTGCCCTCTGCGCTGCGGGGTGTAACTGGGCCGGAAAATGTGCTATACTGAACCCAGAGCCTTACAGAATGGTTTTTGCCCCGGCTGCGGGCATTTTGCAAACACCGTCTGTATTTTCGTTTCATCATTCTACAATGAGGTGAATCTTTATGAACATTCTGGTGATCGGCTGCGACCAGGTGGGCGCGTCCCTGATCCGCGACCTGGAGCGCATCGGCCACGACATTTCCCTGATCGAGCGGGACCCCGAACAGCTCAAGCGTCTGGACGCCTTTGATGACTACCGCTTTGGCGGCACCGCTCTGGTGGGCGACCCCACCGACCCGGACGTGCTGCGCCGGGGCGGCGTGGAGAACTGCGACGCCGTGGCCGCCGTGAGCGAGGACGACTCGGTGAACCTGATGGCCGCGCAGATCGCCAAGAGCATCTTCCGGCGCGAAAAGGTCATCTGCCGGGTGTCCGACCCGCACTTGCAGGTGCTGTACCACAAGGCCTACGAGCTGGAGACCGTCTGCCCCACGGTGCTCACCGAGCAGGCCGTGTTCCGGGCACTGGCCAAGTAAGCACGCCGTTTTGAGACATTCCGTTTTGGAAAACGAGGTAATGCTATGAAAGTTTGTATTGCAGGCGGTGGCAAGGTGGGCATGTATCTGGCCCAGAGCCTGCTGGCCCACCACCACAAGGTGACCATCATTGAGCCGCAGGAAGCATTGTGCCGCAGCCTGGCCGACGCGCTGGACGTCCCGGTGGTGTGCGGCGATGCCATCAGCTTTGACACCCTGCGCACCGCCGATGTGGCCAGCTGTGACGCCTTTGTGGCCGTGACCGGCAACGACGAGGACAACCTGGTGGCCTGCCAGATCGTCAAGCGGGAGTTCGGTGTGGACCGCACCGTGGCCCGGGCCTCCAACCCCAAGAATCGGGAACTGCTGCACACCCTTGGCGTGGACACCGTGGTCTGCGGCACCGACAACCTGAGCCACATCCTGGAACGCGAGATCGAGACCGACACCATCCGCCAGCTGCTCTCGCTGGGCGGCGGCACCGCCAGCCTGAACGAGATTTTGCTGCCGGAGAACTTTGCCTTTGCGGGCAAGTCCATCAAGGACATCCCCATCCCCGGCAACGCGATCCTGGTCAGCATCACCCGCGACACCGAGTTCATCATCCCCCACGGCAACACGGTGCTGCTGCCCTGGGACCGCATCCTCTGCCTGACCCAGGATGACACCCTCCACCTGCTGACGGAGGCCTGGGGCCTCACCGGCAAATGACCGAGCAGGAACTGCTGCGCACGGCTCTGATCCTGCCGCCACGGGCGCGGGCGGTGCTCTGCGTCTGGGCTGCTATCCCCGGCCTGTTGTGTGCACCCTTTGTGTTCTGGCAGAGCCTGTTTGCGGGGCTGTGCTTCTGCGCGGTGTGGGGCCTGCTGGTGCTGGCCTTGCGGCTGCGCGCCTGCAGTTTCGTGGCGGCGCTCTCGCCCCGCAGCCTGACCGTGCAGGCGGGCATCGCCTTCCCAGTGCTGCGGCAGATCCCCCGCCGGGCCGTGACCGGGGTGCAGCTGCTGCGCACCCCGCTGCTGTGGCTGGCCGGAGCCAGTGTGCTGCTCGTGCACTGCCCGGGCGGCCTGCTGGTGCTGCCGGGCGTGCCCTCGGTGCAGGCGGACACGCTGGCTTCCATCCTCACGGAGGATGCCGTATGACCGAAAAGCGCTTTCACCCGTTTGCGGTGCTGCACCTGCTGCGTAAGACCATTCTGGTGTACCTGCTCCCGCTGGTGCAGGTGCTGTTCGCCCGCAACTGGGCCGCCCTGTGGGCGGCGCTGGCGCAGGATGTGCTGCTGCTTGCCCTGCTCAGCATGGTCTGCTGGGAGGTGCTGCGTGTCAGCGGCTGGCAGATGGACGCCCACGGCAACCTACTGGTGCGCTGGCGGCTGGGCATCCGGCTGGACCGCACCCTGCGGGCGGACATGCTGGCTGCCCTGACCATCGACCGGCCCGTGGTGTACCGGCTGGCCGGGGCCAGCCGCCTGACCCTGTACCCCGCCGGGCAGAAAAAGCCCCTGACCCTTATCGTTGCCCGGGACGATGCCCGGGAGCTGGCCGACCGGCTGCTGCCGCTGGAACAGCCGGTGGTGCACCGCCCCCACGGCGGCGAGAAGATGGTGTTTGCGGTGCTGGGGGCCAACGGTCTTTCCACCCTTGCGCTGCTGGCCCTTGCGCTGCGCCAGAGCCGCCCCTATGCCCCGGACGCCCAGACCCTCGCCTTTGCACACCTGAGTCATCTGGCGGCCTTTGCGGCCCGCTGGCTGCCCATGGGCACGGCCTGGATGCTGGTGGCCACCGGGTGGCTGTTCTGCATCAGTCTGGTCCGCAGTGCGGCGCAGGTGGCCCACTACACGGTCTGGCGTACCGCTGCCCAGCTGGGCAGCCGGGGCGGCCTGCTGCACCGGTACGAAATGCGCCTGTGCCGCGCCCACCTGAACTACGCCGACCTGCGGCGTTCGCCGGTGACCCGGGCACTGCACTACTGCCCCGTGTTCGTCACGGCGGGCAGCTGCGCGCCGGAACTGCCGCTGTTCGTCTGGAAGGAGGGCACGCCCCTGCTGCAAGAGCTGCTGCCCGGCATCGCCCTGCCGCCGGACACGGCCCCGGACATCACCCGCCGCAGCAAGATCTATTTCCTGCCCGCGGGGCTTCCGCTGGGGCTGTGCCTGCTGCTGACGGCAGTGTCCCGCACCACGCTGCCGACCCTCACCCTGCCGCTGCTGGTGCCGGACCTGTTCTTTGCCGCTCTGCTGGCGGCGGCTTTTGTGGGCTACCGCCGGGAGGGCGCATGGATGCAGGACGATCACCTGACCCTGCGGCGGCAGAAGGGGTTCCACCTGCACTGCGTCTGTGCCCTGCATCCGGACCTGTGCCTGACGGTACAGCAGTCCCCGTGGGCAGTGGCGGCCCATCGTGCCAACCTGACCCTGATTTTTCCGGGCCGACTGAAGCAGAAGGTGCGCAGTGTGGCCCTAACGGAGCTTGCTTTTTTACAGCAGGCAGAACGATAAAAAGGAGATGTTTTTCGTGATAAAAACTGTGTTGTTCGATCTGGACGGTACCCTGCTGAACACCATTGATGACCTGGCCGACGCCGGCAACTGGGTGTGCACCCAGAACGGCTGGCCCACCTTCACCGTGGAACAGTTCAAGCACATGGTGGGCAACGGCATTCCCAAGCTGGTGGAGCGTTTTTCACCGGAGGATGCCCGCTCACAGGAGCAGCTGGCGGCCACACTGGCACAGTTCTCGGCCCGGTACGACGCCCACAAGGAGGACAAGACGGCCCCCTATGCAGGCATCCCGGAGCTGTTGGACACCCTGCGGGCAAACGGCATCCAGTGCGCGGTGTTTTCCAACAAGGCCGACGCTTTTTGTGGAAAGATCATCGACCACTATTTCGGTACTGGGCGCTTTGATGCTGTGCGCGGCAGCCGTCCGGGCGTGCCCACCAAGCCCGACCCTGCCGGGCTGTACGCCCTGATGGAGCAGATCCACGCCGACCCTGCCGCCACCCTGTTCGTGGGCGACAGCGATGTGGACATCCTCACCGGCCACAACGCCCATCTGCCCGCCATGGGAGCCCTGTGGGGCTTCCGCGGCCGCGCAGAGCTGACCGCCGCCGGAGCCGACGCCCTGGCCGCCGTGCCGGAGGACATCTGGGCTCACATTCAGGAAAACAACCGATAAGATGACAAACAGCCCCCGCGGAACCGTGCACCGATGCACACGGTTCTGCGGGGGCTGTATTATTTAGGTGGCAGAGTTTTGCTTCTCGCCCCAAAAGCCTCCCTCTTTGAGGGAGGTGGATTTGCGAAGCAAAGACGGAGGGAGTTTTCCAGCAGCAACCCCGGTAGACGTTCCTACTGGTTGGGACCCCCGCACTAAACAACAGTCCACTGGACTGTTGTTTGCCACCTATCGGTGGCCGTGCTGTTCGATTCCCGTACGGGTCATGAAAAAAATCCCCCGAGCGAATGCTCGAGGGATTTTATGACCCGTACGGGAATCGAACCCATGTTACAGCCGTGAAAGGGCCGTGTCTTAACCGCTTGACCAACGGGCCTTAGAAATACAGAGCTTCGCTAAAACCTCCGACTTCCATCGTTCACTACTGCGAACGACCGTCCCCCTTATCTTAGCGAAACTCTGTAACGTGGTAGCGGCAACTGGATTTGAACCGGTGACACTTCGGGTATGAACCGAATGCTCTAGCCAACTGAGCTATGCCGCCACATATGAAGTTTTGCACTTGAACGGTGCTCTATTATTATAGCCACTGTACCGCCTTTTGTCAACACTTATTTTAAAAAAATTCTGATTTTTTCGCACATTCCCTGTCAGCCGCGCAAAAAGCCCCGCACTCTGCCGGAACAGAGCACGGGGCTTTTCAACAGGATTTTGTTTTACGGTGGAAAACCGCAGTCAGGCTCAGGCCTTCTTGTTGGTGGGAACCATGACCTTCAGGCCGCCCATATACGGCTGCAGCACTTCGGGGATGGTCACGCTGCCGTCAGCCTGCAGATGGTTCTCCAGGAAGGCGATCAGCATACGCGGAGGTGCCACGCAGGTGTTGTTCAGGGTGTGGGCCAGGTAGGTCTTGCCGTCCTTGCCCTTGATGCGGATGTGCAGGCGGCGTGCCTGTGCATCGCCCAGGTTGGAGCAGGAGCAGACCTCGAAATACTTCTGCTGGCGGGGGCTCCATGCCTCGATATCGCAGCTCTTGACCTTCAGGTCCGCCAGGTCACCGGAGCAGCAGTTCAGCTGACGCACGGGGATCTCCATGCTGCGGAACAGCTCCACAGACATCTGCCACAGCTTCTCGTACCAGTCGGCGCTTTCTTCAGGGCGGCAGACCACGATCATCTCCTGCTTCTCGAACTGGTGGATGCGGTAGATGCCGCGCTCCTCGATGCCGTGGGCACCCTTCTCCTTCCGGAAGCAGGGGCTGTAGGAGGTCAGGGTCAGGGGCATCTTGCTCTCGTCGATGGTCTGGTCGATGAAGCGGCCGATCATGGTGTGCTCGCTGGTGCCGATCAGGTACAGGTCCTCGCCCTCGATCTTGTACATCATGGCGTCCATCTCCGGGAAGGACATAACGCCCTGCACCACGTTGCCGTGCATCATGAAGGGCGGGATGACGTAGGTAAAGCCCTTGTTGATCATAAAGTCGCGGGCGTAGGCCAGCACTGCCTCGTGCAGGCGGGCGATGTTGCCCAGCAGGTAGTAGAAGCCGTTGCCGGCCACGCGGCCTGCAGCGTCCATGTCGATGCCGTCAAAGCTCTCCATGATCTCGGTGTGGTACGGGATGGGGAAATCGGGTACGACCGGCTCACCGAAGCGCTGTGCTTCCACGTTGTAGGTGTCGTCCGGGCCGATGGGCACGCTGGGGTCGATCATCTGGGGGATGGTGTACATGATCTCCTGGATGCGGGCAGACAGAGCTTCCTCTTCCTTCTCCAGCTCTGCCATCTTGTCGGCGTCGGCCTTGACGGCGGCGTTGTTGGCGTCGATCTGAGCCTGCAGCTGGGCCTTCTTGGCCTCATCGTCGCACTTCTTCAGCTGGCCGAACAGCGGGCCGTTGGCCTTGCTCAGCTTGTTGCGGGCGGCCTTGAGGGCTTCCACTTCCTTCAGCGCTGCGCGGTACTGGGCATCCTTTTCGATGACCTCATCCACCAGCGGCAGCTTTGCGTCCTGGAACTTCTTCTTGATGTTTTCCTTGACGGCGTCCGGATTCTCGCGGACAAATTTGATATCAAGCATGATTGACTCTCCTTGCTCTATTTCGTTCGCACCGGGAAATGGGACCTCTCCCGGCGCCGTTCAAAGGCGGGTGTCCGCCTTGGATCGCGGTTGTTTTATTCTTCGGTCTGGTACTGGCCCAGCAGGTTTGCAAAGGCGCGCAGCTGCTCATCGGAGTAAAAATGCACCGTCAGCTTGCCCTTGCCGCCGTGGTAGGCCACGTTCACCTCGCTGCCCAGCACCTGCTTGAGGCTCTCTTCCACTTCCACCGGCAGGGTGCCGCGGGGTTCGGGTTCTTTTGCCTCCTTCGGGGGCTTTGCCAGCTTCTTGCACAGCGCCTCGGTCTGGCGCACGTTCAGCTGGTTGTCTGCCACGATCTGCGCCGCCTGCTCCTGCAGCTCCGGCGTGGGCAGGCCCAGGATCACCTTGGCGTGGCCTATGTTCAGGAACCCGCTCTTGAGCAGCTCCAGTACGTTTTCCGGCAGGTTCAGCAGACGCAGGCTGTTGGCCAGCGCGCTGCGGCTCTTGCCCAGCTTGCGGGCTGCCTGCTCCTGGGTCAGGTCACAGCGCAGCATCAGCTCCCGGATGCCGGCGGCTTCTTCCACCGGGTCCAGATCCTCACGCTGGAGGTTTTCCACCAACGCCAGCTCCATGGCCTGCTCGTCGGACACATCCTTGACCACCACCGGCACTTCGGTCAGGCCGGCCATGCGGCAGGCACGCCACCGGCGCTCGCCGGCCACGATGCTGTAGCCGCCCAGTCCCTGGGGCCGCACCGCAATGGGCTGCAGCAGACCGTGCTCCGCAATGCTGGCGGCCAGCTCCCCCAGTGCCTCTTCGTCAAAGGTCTTGCGGGGCTGGTCGGGGTCCGGCTCGATCTCACGCAGGGGCAGGGTCTCGATCTTTGCGTCGGACTCAAGGCTCGGGGCGGCGTCCTCAAACAGACTTTCCAGCCCGCGGCCAAGTCCTCCTTTTCCTTTTGCCATTGTTCTTGTTGTTCCCCCTGTGTTTTAGTCTTCCAGAGCGTTTTTGACCGGTGCCGGTTCCGGAGCGCTCTTGCTCCGCGCGCGGGTCTTTTTGGGCTCGTGCGGCCGGTTGTTCTTGACGAACTCAATGGCCAGATCCATGTACGCTTCACTGCCCTTGCCCTTGGGCTCGTAGAAATTGATGGGCTGCCCGTAACTGGGGGCCTCGGAGATGCGGATCGAACGGGGGATCGTGGTTTTGTACACCTTGGAGCCGAAGTACTTCTGCACCTGCTCCACCACCTGCACCGTGAGGTTGTAGCGCAGGGAGAACATCGTGAACACCACGCCCTCGATGTCCAGATAGGGGTTGTACTTTTTGCGGATGGTCTTGAGGGTGCTGATGAGCTCCGACAGACCTTCCAGCGCATAATACTCGCACTGCACCGGGATCAGCACACTGTCGCAGGCGCTCAGACCGTTCAGGGTGAGCAGGTCCAGGCTGGGCGGGCAGTCGATGAAGATAAAGTCATAGTCCTGCTGCACCGTGGCCAGGGCCTTCCGCAGCCGGCTTTCCCGGCCCGGCAGGTCGATCATCTCCAGGCTGGCACCGGCCAGACGGGTGTTGGAGCCGATCACATCGGTGCGGAACTCGGTCTTGCGGATCGCCTGTGCGGCGGTCGCCTTGCCGATGAGCACCTCGTAGGTGCCGCACTCCACGCTCCGCTTGGGGATGCCGTAGCCGGTGGTGGTGTTGCCCTGGGGGTCCAGGTCCACGATGAGCACCTTTTTGCCCAAAGCCGACACGCAGGAGGACAGGTTGACGGCGGTTGTGGTCTTGCCGACGCCGCCTTTCTGGTTTGCGATTGCTACAATTTTTGCCACGCGCATTTCTTCCTTCCGGGAAATTTTGGTTGTTCCACATGGAACATTCGCAGTTGTGCCCGCTCGTTTCCCGTCGCGCGGACATCTCAACTAGTAGTATAGCACACTCCCTTGGCTTTTTGAACCGCTTTCAGGCGTTTTTGTGCGTATTTTTCTTCTGTTTTCCGTTTTTACAAGGCAAAAAGTTCTCTTTCAAGGCGTATTTTGCAGATTTTTTACACGTTTTTTCTGTTCCACATGGAACCGTTCACTTCTCCGCTGCCGCCGTGGGGATGCGCACCGTGTATTCGATGTAGCCATCCTTCTCTTCCCGGTGGGCCGTGGCCGGTACCCCATTGTCGGTCATCAGCCGGATGGCATGGTCGATGGTGTTCACAAAGATGCGCACATCCCGGACCATGGAGATGCGGTGCCGCCCTTTTGCGGTGCTGTTGAGCAGCTGTTCGATGTACCGATCGGTCTGACGGGCGTTGAGCCGCCGCTTGGCAATGTTGATGAGCGCCTCGCTGCGGCGGTTCTCCGGCAGGCGCAGCACGGCCCGCGCGTGACGCTCGGTGAGGTTGTTGTCCAGCACGAACTGGCGCTGGTCCCCCGTGAGCTGCAGCAGGCGCAGCTTGTTAGCCAGTGTGGGCTGCGCCATGCCCAGCCGCTTGGCGGCCTCGGCCTGGGTGCAGTCCCACAGCACCAGAATGTCCCGCAGGCCCTGCGCCTGCTCAAAGGGGTTCAGGTCGGTGCGCTGAATATTTTCCAGCAGGCCGAGGGCCGCCGTCTGCTCATCGGCATAGCTGCACAGGATGGCCGGAATGGTGGTCATCTGGGCCAGCTTGCAGGCGCGCAGCCGCCGCTCCCCTGCCACCAGCTCGTAACCTTCGGCTGCTTTACGCACCGAGATGGGCTGCAGCAGACCGTTTTCACGGATGCTCTGGGCAAGGCCTGCCAGCTCCTGTTCCTCAAAGGTCCGGCGCGCCTGGAACGGCGACGGATGGATCTGGTCGATGGGCAGGAAATAAATTTTTCCGGCGGATTTCTTCCGTTCAAACATAACACGGCTCCTCCTTTTTGCGGCATATCCGGGTTTGTTTTCCACGCTTTCCCGGGAAAATGTGGAAAAGTTGGTTCAGAGCCAGTGTACCACACAAACAAAAACCCTGCCAGAAATTTCGTTCGGCAGGGTTTTGCATATTTTGTTCGCTATTCCGTTATTTCAGCGGGCTTTTGGCAATTTTTCCGCCGTTTCTGGGGTAGGCTGTCGGAGTTTGCGAAATCTTTTGGCACAAAATCAGGGTGCGGGTGTCGCCGCCGGGCAGGTGCAGGGTGCGGGTCTCCTTATAGGCACCGCCCAGTTTTTTGATGGCCCCGCGGGCAGCAGCCAGCTCCTCTTCTCCGGAGGCGCCCTTCATGGCCAGAAAGTTTCCGCCCACTTTGACCAGCGGCAGGCAGTATTCCGCCAGCATGGGCAGGGCCGCCACCGCGCGGGCTGAAGCCAGATCAAACTGCTCCCGCCACGCCTTGCGGGCGGCTTCCTCTGCGCGCTCCTTGGCAAACTCCACGCCGGTCAGACCCAGCTGGGCACAGGCGTACTTCAAGAACTCCACCCGCTTGCCGGTGGGCTCCATGAGGGTGAGTTCCAGTTCCGGCTTGTAGATCTTGGTGACGATGCCCGGAAACCCGGCACCAGCGCCCACATCCACCATGCGGCCGGCCACTTCCGGCTGGCTGGCAAAGAGCAGGCTGTCGAGGAAATGCTTGTCCTCGATACCCTCGGGGTCGGTGATGGCGGTCAGGTTGACCTTCTGGTTGTAGTCCACCAAAATCTGTGCAAAGGCGTCCAGCTGGTCCAGCTGGGTTCCGGTGAGGGCAATGTTCCATGTGGAACACTTGGCCTCCAGCCGCTGTTTGTCGATCATAGGTTTTGATTCCTTTCTGTTGTTCTGGATCAGGTGTGGGCCGCCAGGGCGATGCTCAACTGAGCCACGTCCGAGGGGGACACCCCGGGGATGCGGCTGGCCTGGCCCAGGTTCTTGGGCCGGATGCGGGCCAGCTTCTCGCGGGCTTCCAGCGTCAGGCCGGTGAGGTCCGCGTATTCAAAATCCTCCGGGATCAGGGTCTTTTCGTGGCGGGCCACCTCCCGGATCATGCGATCCTGCCGGGCAATGTAGCCTGCGTATTTGATCTCGGTCTCCAGCCGCTCCGCCAGCATGGGCGTGATTCCCTCCCCCCAGCCGATGACCCCGGCCACAAGGTCGTAGTGGATCTCCGGGCGGCGCAGCAATTCTTCCGCAATGCCGCCCTCGGCTGCCGGGGCCAGCCCGGCCGCCGTCATGGCGGCCTGCAGGTCGGCAGTGCGCAGATGGGCGTCGTGCAGGCGGCGGCGCTCCGCTTCCAGAATGTTCTGGGTGTGCTGGTACTTTGTCCAGCGGTCGTCCTGCACCAGACCGTATTCCCGGCCGATGGGGGTCAGGCGGGTGTCGGCATTGTCCTGCCGCAGGGTCAGCCGGTATTCGCTGCGGCTGGTCATCATGCGGTAGGGGTCCATGACGCCCTTGGTCACCAGATCATCCACCAGGGTGCCAAGGTAGCTGGTGTGACGCGGCAGGATCAGCTGTTCCTTGCCCAGCGCATTGCGGGCGGCGTTCAGACCGGCCAGCAGGCCCTGTGCGGCAGCTTCCTCGTAGCCGGAAGTGCCATTGAACTGCCCTGCCCCATACAGGCCCCGCACCACCTTGCTTTCCAGCGTGGCTTCCAGGCTGGTGGGGTCTACACAGTCGTATTCGATGGCATAGGCCGGGCGCAGGATCTCGATGTGCTCAAAGCCCTTGATGCTGCGGTAGAAGGCATTCTGCACGTCCTCCGGCAGACTGCTGGAAGCACCCTGCAGGTACATTTCCTCGGTGTTCTCACCGCAGGGCTCCACAAAGATGGGGTGGCGGTCCTTGCCCGCAAAGCGCACCACCTTGTCCTCGATGGAGGGGCAGTAACGCGGGCCGACACCCTCGATCATGCCGCCGTACAGCGGGCTGCGCTGGATGTTGTCCAGAATGATCTTGTGGGTCTCCGGGTTCGTGTAGGCGATCCAGCATTCCACCTTGTTGTGCATGGGGGCGTCGGTCATGAAGCTGAAGGGCTGCAGCTCGTTGTCCGGATCGCCGGGCTGGCATTCCAGCCGGCTGAAGTCGATGCTGCGCCGGTGCACACGGGCGGGGGTGCCGGTCTTGAACCGCCGCAGAGGCAGACCGGCAGCCTTCAGGCTCTCGGTCAGGGCGTTGGCCGCGTGCATGCCGTCCGGGCCGGAGGCATACCAGGCATCGCCCACAAAGATCTTGCCGCCCAGATTGGTGCCGGTGGCCAGCACCACGCACTTTGCGGTGTACTCGCCGTTGAGCTGGGTAACGATGCCCTTCACCCGGCCGTTTTCCACCTCAAGGCCCACCACCTCGGCCTGATGGATGGCAAGGCCGGGGGTAAGCTCCAGTGCGTGCTTCATGTATTCGTGGTAGCGTTTGCGGTCGGTCTGCACCCGCAGTGCGTGCACGGCCGGGCCCTTGCCCTTGTTCAGCATCCGACTCTGCAGGTAGGTGGCATCCGCCGCCAGACCCATCACGCCGCCAAGGGCATCCAATTCACGCACCAACGTTCCTTTTGCAGTGCCGCCGATGCTGGGGTTGCAGGGCATATTGCCGATGGCGTCCAGACTCATGGTGAACACGGCGGTCCTGGCGCCCAGTGTGGCAGCGGCGTGGGCCGCTTCGATGCCGGCGTGCCCGGCACCGATCACAATGACATCATACTCTCCTAAATGGTTCATATACTTTCGGGTTTCCTCTAATAATTGATTTGAAATGCCCTCCGTTTTACTCTGGGCATTTTCAGCGGAAGAATTATTTTAAATTTCGGGTTACAGGAAAGTCTGCGGACTTTCCTGTAACCCATTTTCACGGGTGGGGTCATAACGGGAAACGGCAGCAGCAGCGCTCGCTCCCCCGGGGGGAGCTGTCGCGCAGCGACTGAAGGGCTATCAATCGGCGGAGCCGGAAAAAACGGTTAAAAGATCTTCACGCCGAACAGGCGTGAATCTTCAGTTTTTTCCGGTGTAGCCCACTGCTTTGGGGTTAAAAGGGGCGTGCAGCCCCTTTTTCGTGGCTCCAGCGCATCGAAATCGCTGTAACCTTGCTGTGCTGAACGCACAGCATTTGCTGCACAAACCGGTCTGCGACTTGAAAGCCCCACTGGGGCTTTCATGCCTTGCAGGCACCGCCGCACTTTTCTTCTCTTTTGGTGTCAAAAGAGAACATTCCCGCCCTTATTTCCCCACGCAGAACCGCTCGAACACCTGTTCGATGACGGCTTCCGAAGCGTTTTCGCCGGTGAGTTCACACAGTGCGTCCAGCGCGTCATCCACGCACACCGACACGGCATCCAGCCCGAACCCGGCCTCCACGGCCTCTCGTGCACCCGTTACGGCATCCCGCGCCCGCAGGGCCGCCGACAGCTGCCGCTGGCCGGACAGGCTGGCCGCGTGGGGGTCGATCTGACTGGTGCCCAGCAGGCGCGCCACGGCAGCCGCAATGACCTTGCGGCTTCCCTCTTCCTGACAGCACACCGGCAGCACCATGGCAAAGTACGGGGCGATGAGCTCCGCATCAAATTGCGTGGGTTTATCTTCCTTGTTCACCAGGGCAATGGCCGGGCGGCCCGCACAGCGCCGGGCCAGCTCCAGATCCTCCCGGGTAGGCGGCTCCGAGCCATCGAACACCGCCAGGATCAGGCCAGCCTCTTCCAGTTTCTTCCAGCTGCGGCGGATGCCCTCCGCTTCAATGGCGTCCTCGGTCTCGCGCAGACCGGCGGTGTCAAAGAGGTTCAGCCGGATATCCCCCAGCTGCACCGCCTGCTCTACCACGTCGCGGGTGGTGCCTGCCACCGGGGTGACGATGGCACGGTCGAACCCGGCCAGCAGATTCAGCAAGGTGGACTTGCCCGCATTGGGGCGGCCCACGATGGCACAGTCCACGCCCTCGCGCAGGACGGTGTCCGCCTGATAGTTGCGGATCAGCCCATCCAGCGTCTCCTGCACGCTGCCCAGAACGCTGCGCAGATGGGCTTCGTCCAGCTCCGGCACATCTTCCTCCGGGAAATCCACCCAGGCTGCCAGATGGGCCTGCAGGGCGGTGAGGGCATCCTTCTGTTCCCCGATCTTGCGGGCCAGCGCACCGGACAGGGCCGCATTGGCCAGCGCTGCCCCCTGCCGCCCGTCGGCCGAGATCAGGTCCATGACCGCTTCGGCCTGAGTCAGGCCCAGTTTGCCGTTCAGGAACGCACGGCGGGTGTACTCGCCGGGGGCCGCCGGCTGCGCACCGGCTGCCAGACAGGCCTCCACCAGACGGCGCGCCACCGCACTGCCGCCGTGGCAGGAAAGCTCCACCACATCCTCGCCGGTATAGCTGTGGGGCGCACGGAAAAACAGAGCCACGCCCTGGTCAAAGGCCTCGTCCCCCTCCACAAAGCTGCCGAACAGGGCGGTGTAGCCTTTTGCCTGCGCCACCTTTTTGCCCGGGTTTGCCGGGCGGAACACCCGCTCTGCCACGGCATAGCTCTGCGCACCGGACAGGCGCACCACCGCGATGCCGCCCGCACCGGGGGCGGTGGCGATGGCGGCAATGGTCGATCCCTGCATAGTTGTTCCTTTCTGCCCGGGGCCTTTGGCCGCCGGGGCAATGGGGTGTTGGGGGCCTCCCGGCGGCCAGAGCTGCCGAGAGAACGCACTTTCGGATTTTACAGCTTATTTTACCACGTTTTTTCGCAAAAAGATACACCCACCGATGGGTTTTTCCACATCTTCTGAAATCTTGGTGGAAAAGCGCAGAAGAATTATTTTAATTTTGTGGCACCGGAAAGTCTGCGGACCGCCTGGGGCAGCATTTTCACGGGAGGGTTCTCTCCTGGCCGTCTGCGCCCTTTTTCGGACAGCCTCGCCCTCTCAGTCAAATCCTGCGGATTTGCCAGCTCTCCCAAAGGGAGAGCCCTTGGCAGGGCGGTAAACTTTCTGGAAAAATTGCAAAGTGAATGGTTTCGCCAGAGCCTCTCCCTTTGGGAGAGGTGTCACCGTAGGTGACGGAGAGGGCGAGGCCGCTGGCCGGAAGACGAACTCTCTCCCCCCCCCACACACACAACAAAGCCGGGCGGCCCATTACGGACTGCCCGGCTTTGTGTTAAAAGATCCTGTTACAACTCGATCTTGCCAAAGCTGAAATCAGCAAAATCATCCACGCGCTCGGTGCGCTTGGGTGCCACCGGTGCGGCAGTCTCGGCATCGCGGGGCGCATAGGTGCGCTCCGGCACACCGGAAGGACGGGGCCCACGGTTGCCGCCGTTGCGGCTGCCGCGGTAACCGCCGCGGCTGCCGTTGCGGTCGCCGTGCTCCGAACGACTGCCGCCGCGATAGCCGCCATTGCGGTTGCCGCCGGGGCGGCGTCCGTTGCCGGGGCGGCCGCCGCGGGGACGGCGCTCGCCGTAGGTGTTCTCGGTCTGGGCATCCGGTGCGGTGGAATAGATGACCACGCGGCGGTCACGGCCCTCGCCCTTGCTCTCGCTGCGGACACCCTCCATCTTGCTGATGGCAGAGTGGATGATGCGGCGTTCGTAGGGGTTCATGGGCTCCATGGCAAAGCTGCGGCCGGTCTTGCGCACCTTGGCACCAATGCGCTGTGCCAGGGCGGTCAGGTCGCTCTCGCGCTTGTCGCGGTAGCCGGCCACGTCCAGACCCAGCTTGATGTAATCGCCTTCCAGACGGTTGGCCACCAGGCTTGCCAGATAGGACAGGCTCTCCATGGTCTCGCCGCGGCGGCCGATCAGGGCACCCAGGTGCTCACCGTCCAGACGGATGATGGTGGCTTCGCCCTTCTGCACGGCGCTGAAGGTCACGTTCTCCACGCCCATCTTGGCAATGACTTCCTGCAGGTACTCCACAGCAGCCTTGACCTTGGCGTTCTCTTCGATCACGATGGGGACCTCGGTCTCCTCGTCTGCGGCTGCGGCAGCAGCCGGGGCGGCCTGCTCTGCGGCAGGCTGCTCAACCTCGGCAGCCGGTGCTTCCACCGGTGCGGCAGGCTCTTCCACGGGGGCAGCGGGAACTTCCGGGGCAGTCTCCTGCACCGGAGCAGCCTCGGCCGCCGGAGCCGGGGCTGCGGCGGGCGCTGCCGGAGCATCGGGTTCTTCCACGCTCACGCATACCTTGGCAGGGGTGGTTTTCAGGCCCAGGAATCCGGTTTTCTGGGGCATCTCCAGCACTTCATAGCTGACATTCAGATCATCGGCCTGTACGCCCAGCAGAGCGCAGGCTTTTGCGCGGGCTTCATCGACCGTCTTGCCGGTCGCTTCCTGCTTACGGATCATAACCGTTCGTCCTCCTTTATTCTTTTATTCCTTGTCCTGCTTGTTCAGCTCACTCAGCGGCACGGTGCGCTCGTCCTTGTAGCGCTCGGCATCCAGCTTGCGGGCATACTCCAGGCGGCGCTTGTTCATCTCGCTGGCCGAGAGGTTCTTCTCGGTGACCTTGCCGGTCTTGGGGTCGGTGACCTTCACGGTGGTGCTCTTCACGCCGCGCTTCTGCTGCTTTTTCTTTTCTTCGATCTGAGCTTCCACTTCCTTGCGCATCTTCTCGGGGTCGTAGATCTTGCGCATGACCTGGGTCTGCACGGTCATCACGATGTTGGAAATGACGTAGTACAGCGAGAATGCCAGCGGGTAGGTAAAGCAGAAGAACAGATACATCAGCGGCATCAGGTACATGGTCACCTTCATGCTGCCCTGCATCTGCTGGCCGGAGGCCTTCATGCTGATGTGGGTGGACAGGAACATGGTCACCACCGACAGCAGCGGCAGCACCAGGTCCAGGGACAGGCCGATCTGCGGGATGCGGGTCAGGTCGATGCCCAGGAAGTTCATGTGCTGGCTGAACTCGGTGATGGTGGCGATCTGGTCTGCGCTGAAGCAGCCGATCACGCCGGAATTGCCGGCCACGACCTGTGCAATGATGTTGGTGTCGCGGGTGATGGCGGTAAAGGAAACCCCGGCGGCGGTCAGGGCCTCACCTGCGCTGGCCAGGGCAGCGGCACTGATGTGGAAGATCCGCTCCAGGGGGTTGTACACCACGCCGATAACGCCGAAGATGACTAGGAAGTTGAGCAGCATGGGCACGCAGCCGGCGGTGGGCTTATAGCCATAGTCCTGCTGCAGCTTGAGCATTTCTTCCTGCTGCTTTTCGGGCTTATCCTTGTACTTGGTCTGGATCTCCTGCAGCATGGGCTGGAAGGCCGACATTTTGGCCATGCTCTTCTGCTGGCTGAGCTGCAGAGGGATCTTGACGATGTTGATCAGCAGCGTGAAGAGGATGATGTCCCAGCCATAGTTGGGGAGCAGCTTGTAGATCCACTCCATCACATAGCCAAGAGGAGCGCTTAGGATGTAAAAGAAGTTCATACCTTTGTCCATTCTGCCCCGCCTGTGGCACGGGACGCGTTATTTTTTATCGTAGGACACACCGCCCACAGTGCGATGCGTCACAAGAAGCTGAAATTGCAGCGGGCAGGCCAGCGGGGAGCTTTCTCCTCGGACACGAATCGGGCCATTCCATCGCCCGCCCTACTGCCTGCGGCAGCAGGGTCCCACCCCAGCGGACGGTCCTCGGAGAAACTCCCCGTCGTCCTGCCGGTAACGTTCTAGTTTGCTTTATGCCGGTTTTCAAACAGTTTTGACGGCTGCAGCCTGCGGGCGGGGTTCTTCCACTTCCCTGCTTCCGGCACGGGGTCGTAGCCCCATTTGCCCAGGGGGTTGCACCGGGCGATGCGCCAGGCTCCCAGCAGGATGCCCTTGATGCAGCCGTGGGTCAGGATGGCCTGCATGGTGTAGTTGCTGCAGCTGGGGGTGAACCGGCAGCTGCGGCCGATCCATGGGCTGAGGGTATACTGATAGGCCCGGATGGGCAGGCACAGGGCCCTGCGGCAAGCTGCCTGCAGACGGTTCATGCCTTTGCCTTCTCGTCCGCTGCCGGCTTTTTACGGGCCGGAGGCAGGGTGGCGGGCGGCGGTGCGTCCGGCTGCTTTGCCTTGTCCGGCAGGCCGGCCTGGGCAAACAGCTTTGCCACGATGCTGCTGAGCTGCCAGCTCTTGAGCCGCGGGGTCATGCCCCGGGCCACGAATACCAGATCGTAACCGCCGATGTTGTAATCCAAATGCTCGTCGATGGCGGCCTTCATCACACGGCGGGCGCGGTTGCGCTGCACGGCGTGGCCGATCTTCTTGGTGGCGGTCAGGCCCACGCGGGTGCGTTTGCCGCGGGTCTTGAGCACATACAGCACCAGAGCCTGGTTCACATAGGATTTGCCGCGGGCATACACGCGGCCAAATTCGTTGTTGCGGCGGATGGGACGGTAGCGCATTGCTTCGGCGTCTCCTTTCTCTTCTGCCCGGCACAAAGCTAGGTGCACAAAGCAGATTCTTTAGCCAGTATATCAGAATTTTTTCGACTTTAAAAGGCCCCCATGGGCTTTTTGCGAAAAATTTTTCCGGTTTGCCGGAATTTTTCAAATAAAATAAGACCACCGATCCAGAATCAGCGGTCTTTTGTGCGCATATTGGGTTCTGCGCCGGATCTCGTCATAAAACGCGGGATCAGACAGTCAGGCTCTTGCGGCCCTTAGCACGGCGAGCATTGATGACCTTGCGGCCGTTCTTGGTGCTCATGCGGGTCAGAAAGCCATGAACTTCCTTGCGATGACGCTTCTTGGGCTGAAAAGTTCTCTTCATGGTTGTATCCTCCGTAAAAACTCGTCCCCGATGATGGGGTATTTCTGGTCCCAAAATGGGGACAGGCTTGCAATTCAACAGTATATCGCACAGTATGGCGTTCTGTCAAGCATTTTTTTCGCTTTCCTGCAAACTTTTTTGTGAAAAGATTTTCAACTTTTTCACCATTCTGCCGTGGAAAACTCGTCTGCCACAAGATATTGTGGCTTTTGGTCCGCCGCGCCACAACGCGAAAAACCCGACACAGGGCGGTCTTATTTTATGTATATAAAATTACCTTATAGAAATATAGACGCACAGAGTTTTTTGTGGTATACTAACCTGGTATCAGCAGCATTGTTGAAAACTTCAATGGAGTGGATGTTTTTATGGATTCTTTCAAGGACGTTTTAGAGGCCGCCCAGGCGTACTGCAAAACGCAGATGGCCGAGCCGACCTATAATCTCTACATCGACGGCCTGGAGCCCATCAGCTTTGAGGACTCCAGCCACATCACCCTGTCGGTGCGCAACGACTTCATCTGCAAGATCGTCACCGACCGCTACCTGGGCCTGCTGAAGGAGGCCTTCAAGACCGTGCTGGGCTTTGACGTGGACATCACGCTGGTGGTGCCCAGCACCCCGCCCCACGAGGTGGTGCTGGCCCAGCAGTACGAGGCGAACCCCGCCTCCCCCCAGGGCAACTACGAGTTCACCTTCGAGAACTTCATCAAGGGCCCCTCCAACCAGTTTGCGTTTGCTGCGGCGCAGGCGGTGGCGGCCAACCCTTCCGGCGCTTACAACCCGCTGTTCATCTACGGCGGCTCTGGCCTTGGCAAGACCCATCTGCTGACGGCCATCCAGACCGAGATCAAACGCACCCACCCCGACTTCGTCATCATGTATGTGACCTGCGAGCAGTTCACCAATGAGCTGATCGCCGCCATCCGCGCCGGCAGCACCGAGGACTTCCGCATGAAGTACCGCGTGGCCGACCTGCTGCTGGTGGACGATATCCAGTTCATCGCCGGCAAGGAGTCCACCCAGGAAGAGTTCTTCCACACCTTCAACTCCCTGCACGACGCCCACAAGCAGATCGTCATTGCTTCCGATCGCCCGGCCAAGGAGATCAAGAGCCTGGAAGAGCGCCTGCGCACCCGCTTTGAGTGGGGCCTGACCGCCGATGTCCAGCCGCCGGACTTCGAGACCCGCGTGGCCATCGTCAAGCGTAAGGCAGAGCTGCTGCACCTGGATCTGCCCGAGGATGTGGCCGAGTTCATCGCCAACCACCTGAAGAACAACATCCGCCAGCTGGAAGGCGCCGTGAAAAAGCTGAACGCCTACTACATGCTGGAGGGCATCCAGCCGGTGATCAGCGTGGCCCAGAACGCCATCAAGGACATCCTCAACGAGACCCAGCCCGTACCAGTGACCATCGAAAAGATCATCGGCGAGGTGTCCCGCACCTTCAACGTCTCCCCTGCCGACATCCGGGGCACCAAGCGCAACGCCAATGTGGCCTCTGCCCGCCGTGTGGCCATCTACATCCTGCGGGAGGTCACCGGCATGAGCATGGAAGAGATCGGCCGGGAGTTCTCCGGCCGCGATCACTCCACCATCGTCTACTCCCTCAAGACCATGGAACGGGACATGAAGAACGACCAGCACCTGCGGGAGACGGTCAGCGACATCATCAAGAACGTCAAGGCATGAGACAGATTTTGACGTAAAAGTCATACTCATTTCAGGGTCTCACCCCAAAATATGGGGAAAAACCGGGGCAAAATGGGGAAAACAGACCCATATCTTGTGGTAAAATCGCAAACCTTTCCACACTTTCCACCGAGTTTTCAACATTCAACCCGTTCTTTCCACATCCGCTGTGGAAAGCGAGACTTCTCTTCACGATTCCACAATTCCTCCACAGCCCATTCACAATCCGGTGGAAACCAAAACCCCCGCATTCCGACAAGGCTTTTCCGAGTTTTCCACAAGTTCCCCACCCCCTACTACGGTTACTACAACAAGTTCAATAAGATAGACCGGTCAGCAGGCAATTCTGAAGAACAGACCTACAATACGACCGGTGAACAAAAAGGAGCGATTCTGGTTTGAACATTGTATGCGATAAAACCCTTCTCAGTGCAGCGATCGACGGCGTTTCCAAGGCCGTCACCATGCGGTCAGCCATCCCGGTGCTGGAAGGCATCCTGCTGAAAGCCGAAGGTTTCCAGCTTACCCTAACCGGTTATGACCTGGAAATGGGCATCGTGACCACCATCGAGGCCAACGTCAAGGAACCCGGCGAGATCGTGCTGAACGCAAAACTGCTCAGCAGCATGATCAGCCGGATGCCCGCCGGTCAGATCAGCATCCTGTCTGCCGACAACGGCAAGACCACCATCAAGAGCGGCGTGGCGGAATTCGAGATCCAGTCCATGGCCGCCACCGACTTCCCCGACCTGCCCAACACCGGTGCCGAGGAGACCCTGACCATCCCCACCGGCGTGCTCCGGGACATGATCGACCGCACCCTGTACGCCGTAAGCCAGGACGAGAAAAAACCGGCTCACACCGGCGAACTGTTCGAGATCGAACCTGATAAGCTGACCATCGTGGCGCTGGACGGCTACCGTCTGGCCATCGTGGAGCGCCCGGTCACCGCCGTGAAGGACATCCGCATCATCGTGCCCAGCAAGACCATGACCGAAGTGGCCCACCTGCTGCCCAACGACGACGAAGAGCCGGTGCACATCTGTGCCAACCGCCGCTATGTGGTGTTCATGGCCGCCGGTTACACCATCATGAGCCGCCTGATCGAGGGCGAGTTCCTGAACTATCACAACGTGATCCCCGCCGGCAGCCGTACCCGGGTGACCCTTGACACCAAGGAGTTCATCGAGACCATCGAGCGTGCCTCTCTGATTATTACAGAGCGTTTAAAAAATCCCCTCCGCATTACCTTTACAGAGGGGAAAGTCGTGGTGCGCTGCCAGACGAATCTGGGCCGCGTGGTGGATGAATTCAACGCGCAGTGTGAGGGCGACGAGGTGGAGATCGGCTTCAACAACCGCTATCTGCTGGATGCTCTGCGCAACGCCCGCACCGAACAGGTGCGCATGGAAATCAGCGGCCCCCTGAGCCCGGTCAAGGTGCTGCCCGTGGATGGCAATGATTTCCTGTACCTGGTGCTGCCCGTGCGCTTCAAGAACGACTAAGAAAGGCGATTTTATGCAGAAAATTCTCATTCATACGGAATTTATCAAGCTGGATGCCCTGCTGAAGTACGCAGGCCTGTGCGAGACCGGCGGCGAAGCCAAGGAGCTGGTGCAGGGTGGTGCCGTGAAGGTGAACGGCGAGGTGTGCACCATGCGCGGCAAGAAGTGCCGTGCCGGTGACGTGATCGAGCTGGACGGCCAGTCCGTGGAAGTCGGGCAGGGCCAGTAATGCGGCTGCTTTCACTGGAAGTTACGAATTACCGCAACATTGCGTCGGCCCGGCTGGAACCCGGCCGGGAGCTGACGGTCATCTGCGGCAACAACGGTCAGGGCAAGACCAATCTGCTGGAGGCCATCTGGCTGCTGACCGGCGGCAAGAGCTTCCGGGGCGGCAAGGATGCCGAGCTTGTGCGCCGTGGGGAGACATTCGCGGTGCTGGAAGCCGTGACCCAGCGCACCCGGCAGGAAGATCAGGAGCCGGATGACCCGGCCCGGGTGCGCATCACGGTGGGCACCCCGGACGCACCCCGCCCCGGCCGCTATGCCTCGGTGAACGGGGCTGCCCCCAAGCGGGCGGCCGGTCTGGCCGGCAGCTTTCCCGCTGTGGTGTTCGACCCCGGACACCTGAGCCTGGTCAAGGGCGCACCGGAGGGCCGCCGCCGGTTTCTGGACGCGGCATTGTGCCAGCTGTACCCCGGGTATCTGGCTACTTACCGCCGCTACGTCCGGGTATTGCAGCAGAAAAATGCGCTGCTGCGGCATTCTTCCACCGGGCAGGAGCGCCCTTATGCGGAAAAATGTGCTCTGCTGGAAGTGCTGAATGTGGAGCTGGCCGCGCAGGGCGAGGTCCTGCAGCAGCGGCGGCGGGATTACCTTGCCCTGCTGGGGCCGCTGGCCTGCGCCAACTATCAGGAGCTTTCCCACGGGGCAGAGCGCATGAGCATCCGCTATGCGGCCCAGTTTGCGCCGGGCGGTCTGGCCGATCTGCTGAAGCAGCGCCAGAACGAGGAGCTGCGGGCCGGGCAGAGCCTGTGCGGCGTCCACCGGGAAGATCTGGAACTGCTGCTGGACGATCAGCCTGCCCGTGTGTTTGCCAGCCAGGGACAGCAGCGCAGCGTGGTGCTGAGCCTGAAGATGGCCGAGGCGGCCGCTGCTGCCCGCATCACCGGCGAACACCCCGTGCTGCTGCTGGACGATGTGCTCAGCGAGCTGGACGAGGGCCGCAAGCAGTATCTGCTGACCCGCATGAAGGAAAAGCAGACCTTTGTCACCAGCTGCGATGACACCGCCTTCCTCAAGACGGACGGCGAGGTATACCGCATGAACGGCGGCGTGCTGAGCCGCGCCTGACAGCATGCAGAAATGTTGCAAAAATGGATGCATAAAACCTGCATGAAATCCTGAAATATCCAATCGGAACTGCACGAGGAAAATACAGTATGTATATTCATCTCGGACGCGATTATGTGCTGAACGACCGTGATATCATCGGCATCTTCAATCTGGAGACCACCACCATCTCCCCCCGCGGGCGGGAATTTCTGAACTACGCCCAGAAGAACGGAGCTGTGGTGAGCCTTTCGGATGAGCTGCCCCAGAGCTATGTTCTGGCAGACGGCGGCGTGGTGGACACGGTATACCTTTCGGAGCTGTCCAGCGCCGTGCTGCGCCGCCGTGCCGAAAAGATGATCGAGTGAACGCTGTGCAGCCGCCCCTTGCGAGAACCCCGCAGCCTGCAGGCGTGGAAAGTGCCTGCCGCTGCGTTTCCAGAATAGAGAAACAACACGATATCTACACGAAAAACAAAAAGGGAGAAAGGAAATGGCAGAAGAAATCATCACCAGCACCAATGCCGAAACCGCTACCGACCACGAGTATAACGCCAGCGAGATCCAGGTCCTGAAGGGTCTGGAGGCCGTGCGCAAGCGCCCCGGTATGTATATCGGCTCCACCGGCGAGCGGGGCCTGCATCATCTGGTCTACGAGATCGTGGACAACGCCATCGACGAGGCACTGGCCGGTTACTGTGACCACATCGAGGTCAAAATCCTGAAGGACAACATCATTCAGGTCACCGACAACGGCCGCGGCATCCCCGTGGACATCCAGGCCGACACCGGCCTGCCCGCCGTCACCGTCGTCTACACCATCCTGCACGCCGGCGGCAAGTTCGGCGGCGAGAACTCCGGCTACAAGGTGGCCGGCGGCCTGCACGGCGTGGGTGCATCCGTTGTCAACGCCTGCTCCGAGTGGCTTACCGTCAACGTGCGCCGCGACGGCCATGAGTATGAGCAGACCTTCCGCCGCGGCGACCCGGACGGCCCGCTGAAGTGCATCGGACCGGTGGCCGACGGGGTCACCGGCACCCGCGTCACTTTCAAGCCGGACCCGGAGATGTTCCGGGATACCACCGTGTACGACTTCGACACGCTGGAAAAGCGCCTGCGGGAAGAGAGCTTCCTGAACGCCGGTGTCAAGATCACCCTGACCGACGAGCGCGAGCTGTACACCCCCGTGCTGGAAGACGGCAAGGAGGGCGAGCCCTGCTACCGCACCGAGGTCATGTGCTATGAGGGCGGCATCAAGAGCTTCGTCACCTATCTGGGCGAGAAGCGCAAGCTGGAAGTGCTACACCCCAATGTCATCTACCTCAAGGGCCAGACTGACCGCGGTATGGCCGAGATCGCCCTGCAGTACAACTCCAGCTACAACGAGCTGCTGCTGAGCTTTGCCAACAACGTCAACACCCCGGACGGCGGCACCCACGAAGAGGGCTTCAAGTCCAGCCTGACCCGCGTGTTCAACGACTACGGCCGCAGCCACGGCCTGCTGAAGGACAAGGACGAGAACCTGTCCGGTGCCGATGTGCGGGAGGGCCTGATCTGCGTCATCTCGGTCAAGCTGCAGGAGGCCGAATTTGAGGGCCAGACCAAGGCAAAGCTGGGCAACACCGAGATCCGCACCCTCGTGTCCAACATGGTCTATGCAAAGCTGATGGAGTTCTTTGAAGAGAACCCCGGTGTGGCCAAGGCCATCTTTGAAAAGGCCACCCAGGCTGCCCGCGCCCGCGCTGCCGCCAAGAAGGCCCGGGAACTGGTGCGCCGCAAGAGCGCGCTGGAGACCAGCCGCATGCCCGGCAAGCTGGCCGACTGCCGTGAGAAAGACCCCTCCAAGACCGAGATCTTCATCGTCGAGGGCGATTCTGCAGGCGGTTCCGCCAAGATGGGCCGTGACTCGGCTATTCAGGCCATCCTGCCGCTGTGGGGCAAGATGCTCAACGTGGAAAAGGCCCGCGCCGATAAGATCTACGGCAACGATAAGCTGATGCCCGTGGTGCTGGCCCTGGGCTGCGGCATTGGCGAGGAATTTGACATCTCCAAGCTGCGTTACGACAAGGTATTCATCATGGCCGATGCCGATGTGGACGGTTCTCACATCTGCACCCTGATGCTGACCTTTTTCTTCCGCTATATGCGCCCGCTCATCGAGCAGGGCCATGTGTATGTGGCCCAGCCGCCCCTGTTCAAGGTGCAGAAGGGCAACACCATCAAGTATGCCTACAACGACGCCGAAATGGCCGTGCTTTCGCAGGAAATGCCGGGTGCCAAGGTGAATCGCTATAAGGGCCTTGGTGAGATGAACCCGGACCAGCTGTGGGAGACCACCATGAACCCGGACAACCGCGTGATCGTGCAGATCACCATCGACGATGCCGAAAAGGCCGACGAAGCCTTTACCATCCTCATGGGCGACCAGGTGGAGCCCCGCCGCCGCTTTATCGAGACCAACGCCCAGTACGCAAAGCTGGACGTGTAATACACGGAGGAACAAATGGAAGAAGATTATGTCATGATTCCGGGCAGCGGAACCAAAAAGATCATCCGCGACGTCAAGAAGGAGATCGAGACCGCGTTCCTGGACTACTCCATGTCGGTCATCGTGTCCCGTGCCCTGCCTGATGTGCGGGACGGCCTGAAGCCCGTTCACCGCCGTATTCTGTATACCATGCATGAGCGCGGCAACGACCCCAGCCATCCCTACCGCAAGTCCGCCGACACCGTCGGTGCCGTGCTGGGTTCCTACCACCCCCACGGCGACGCATCCGTTTACGACGCCATGGTCCGTCTGGCACAGGACTTCTCCCTGCGCTACCCGCTGGTGGACGGCCAGGGCAACTTTGGTTCGGTGGACGGCGACCCCCCGGCTGCTTACCGTTACACCGAGGCCCGCATGAGCCGCATGGCGGTGGAGATGCTGACCGACATCGAGAAGGACACCATCGACTGGGACCCCAACTTCGATGAGACCAAAAAGGAACCCAGCGTGCTGCCCTGCCGCTTCCCCAACCTGCTGGTCAACGGCAGCCAGGGCATCGCGGTCGGCATGGCCACCAACATCCCGCCCCACAACCTGAGTGAGGTCATCGACGGTTGTGTGGCCTATATCGACAACCCGGACATCGACCTGCCGGGGCTGATGGAGTATATCAAGGGCCCGGACTTCCCCACCGCCGGCATCATCATGGGCCGCAGCGGCATCCGTGCCGCCTACGCCACCGGCCGCGGCAAGATCACCCTGCGGGGCCGTGCCACCATCGAGGAGACCAAGAACGGCCGTACCCAGATCATCATCACCGAGATCCCCTATATGGTCAACAAGGCCCGCCTGATCGAGAACATGGCGGACCTGGTCAAGGACAAGCGCATTGAGGGCATCACCGGCCTGAACGATGAGACCAACCGCAAGGGCATGCGCATCGTGGTGGATGTGCGCAAGGACGCCAACGCCCAGGTCATCCTGAACCAGCTGTACCAGTACACTCAGCTGCAGGACACCGTGGGCGTCATCATGCTGGCCATCGACCACAAGGTGCCCAAGGTGCTCACCCTGAAGCAGATGCTGCAGAAGTACGTCGAGTTCCAGGACGAGGTGGTGCGCCGCCGCACCCAGTTCGACCTGAAAAAGGCCAAGGAGCGCGCCCACATTCTGGAAGGCCTGAAGAAGGCCACCGACATCGTGGATGAGCTCATCGCCACCATCCGTGCCTGCAAGGGCGGCATGGCCGAAGCCAAGGCTGCCATCATGGAGCAGTTCGGCTTCGATGATCCGCAGGCAGATGCCATCGTCAAGCTGCAGCTGGGCCGTCTGGCCGGTCTGGAGATCCTCAAGATCGAGGAAGAGCTGGCCGGTCTGCACGTCAAGATCGAAAACTGGGAGGCCATTCTGGCCGATGACGCCCGGGTGCTGGCCATCGTCAAGGAAGAGCTGCTGGACATGAAAAAACGCTTTGGCGACGAGCGCCGCACTGAGATCCAGTCGGTCACCGGCGAGGTGGATATCGAGGATCTGATCGCTGAGGAGCAGTGTGTGTACACCCTGACCGAGGCCGGTTATATCAAGCGCCAGCTCAAGGCCACCTATCAGGCCCAGCGCCGCGGCGGCCGCGGCATCTCCGGCATGACCCGCAAGGAAGAGGACATCGTGCAGGAAATGTTCGTAGGTTCCACCCACGACTATGTGCTCTTTGTCACCGACAAGGGCCGCCTGTTCCGCATCAAGGGCTACACCATCGCCGAGGGCAGCCGCACCAGCAAGGGCAGCAACATCGTCAACCTGCTGCAGCTGGCCGAGGGCGAAAAGGTCACCAACATGATCTGCCAGAGCAAGGACGCCGACACTGAGGGCGGCTTTGTGACCATGGTCACGAAGCAGGGCCTCATCAAGCGCACCCCGCTGGAGCAGTACGCCAACATCCGCAAGACCGGCCTGATCGGCATTGCCCTGAACGAGGGGGATGCCCTGGCCTGGACCCGGCTGACCACCGGCCACGACATGCTCATCGTTGCCACCCGCAACGGTCAGGCCATCCGCTTCAATGAAGAGAATGCTCGTCCCATGGGCCGCAGCGGCCACGGCGTGCGCGCCATCAAGCTGGCCGAAGGCGACGAAGTGGTGGGCGTGTGCATCTGCCGCGAAGGCGGCACGGTGCTCTCCGTGACCGAAAACGGCAAGGGCCGCCGCTCCGACATCGACACCTACCGCATCACTGCCCGCGGCGGCAAGGGCATCCGCAACTACGATGCCTCCAAGGATAAGGTGGCCGCTGTCAAGATCGTGGATGATGTGGATGACGTGCTGCTGAGCAGCCAGGAGGGCATCATCATCCGGCTCCACGTCAACGAGATCCCGCTGCAGAGCCGCTACGGCTCCGGCGTCCGGGTGATGCGTCTGGGCGAGAACGACAAGGTGATGGTGCTGGCCCGCACCGACCACGACGACGAGGCCCAGACCGAACAGATCGACGCCTCCGAGGCCGAGGCAGAGCCCACTGCCGAGCAGCTGGCTGAGATGGAGGCCGCCGATGCTGCCGCCGCCACCGAAACCCCGGAGGCAGACCCGGAAGAGAAGGAATGATTGACCTGCCGTCAGGTTTGTCTGGACTTTGCCTTGAAACTGTGCTAGAATAAACAAAATCACAATACCCGTGGGGGAGTAGCAGGCGCTTTTGCAGGGCGCAGCAAGTCAACACAATGGTCGTCGGTTCCGGCCTGGCTTGCTTTCATTTGCGAGACTCATGTGTTTTGGTGCGTGTTTGCTGCGCCCGTGCACATGGAGTGGATTTCAAAAAATCACCCGGTCCCGGACGTACAACGCGCCCGGGACCGGGTTTTTGTATTGTTTGGAATACGGTCAACAAACAGGAGGCAGACAATATGGAATGGAGTTTTGTGTTTTTCCTCAACAGTGCCCTGCTGGGCGTAGGTCTGGCGATGGATGCGTTTTCGGTGTCCATGGCAAACGGTCTGCATGACCCTAAAATGGGCAAAGACACCATGTGCAGGATCGCGGGCACCTTCGGCGTGTTCCAGGCCGTGATGCCCATGACCGGCTGGATCTGTGTGCACACCATCGTGGAGCTGTTCTCGTCTTTTGAAACGTTCATCCCCTGGATCGCGCTGGCCCTGCTGGGCTACATCGGCGGCAAGATGCTGGTGGACGGCATCAAGGGGGAAGAGGCCGAGGAGGCCACCGAGCTCAGTGCCGGTGCCCTGTTCATGCAGGGTGTAGCCACCAGCATCGACGCGCTTTCGGTGGGCTTTACCATCTCGGAGTACGGCTGGCTGATGGCGCTGGCGGCATCCATCATCATTGCGGTGGTCACCTTCTTCCTCTGCATGGCGGGCCTGAACATCGGCAAGAAGTTCGGCACCGAGTTCTCCGGCAAGGCATCCATCCTGGGCGGCGTCATTCTCATCGGCATCGGTCTGGAGATTTTCATCTCCGGGGTGTTCTAAGCATAAAGCCAAAAGGGCAGCTGCACAAGTTCGTGCAGCTGCCCTTTTCCATTATAACAACCCTGCCTTACCGTTGAAGAAAAACGCTTAGTGCTTCAGTTCCAGCAACGCATCGCCCTGCTTTACGGTGCCACTGGCCTTAGCCGCGACAGCGGCATAGTCATCGGTGTTGCAGACAATGAGCGGTGTGGTCACAGGATAGCCTTCGGCCTTGATGGCTTCCAGTTCAAAGCGGATCAGCGGCTGACCTTTCTTCACCTTGTCACCCTCGTTGACGAGGTAGGTAAAGTGCTTGCCACCCAGCTTGACCGTGTCGATGCCAATGTGCATCAGCAGTTCCGCGCCGTCAACGGTGGTCATGCCCACGGCATGGTGGGTCTCAAAGGTGGAGGAGATCTCACCGTCAGCAGGTGCCACCAGTTCACCATCGGTGGGCTCAATGGCAATGCCGTCGCCCAGCGCACCGCTGGCAAAGGCTTCGTCCTTCACCTCGGCCAGCGGGACGACGGTGCCGTTCAGGCAGGCAGACAGCACGGTATCCTTTGCGGCTGCTGCCGGGGCTGCGGGAGCCGTTGCCGGGGCGGGTGCTGCGGTCGCCGCCGAGGTCTTGGGTGCATTTTCCAGATAATCTTCCAGCTTTGCCTTGATGACCGCCACCTTGGGACCGTACACCACCTGCACACCGTCGCCCTTGCAGATCACGCCGGAGGCACCGGAGGCCTTGAGCACATCCTGTTTGACCAGCGCAACATCCTTGACAGTGCAGCGCAGGCGGGTGGCGCAGCAGTCCACGTCGGACAGGTTGTCGGCACCTCCCAGACCTTCTACGATCAGGGCGCTGACCGGATCATTCCCGGCGGGCACACTGCCGGAAGCAGCATTGCGGGCGTTCACGTCCGCACGAGTGTACAGCTTGACTTCCTCGGCATCATCGCGGCCCGGGGTCTTGTAGTCAAACTTGGAGATCATAAAGCGGAAAATGATGTAGTACAGCACAAAGTACACCGCACCGACCACGACCACCCACATCCAGTGGGTCTTGTCGTTGCCCTGCATCACACCGAACAGCACCAGGTCGATGAGACCGCCGGAGAAGGTCATGCCCACGCCCACATTCAGGATGTGCATCAGCATGAAGGACAGACCGGCCAGCACGCAGTGCACGGCGTACATGGGCAGAGCCACAAAGATAAAGGTGAATTCCAGCGGCTCGGTGATGCCGGTGAGGAAAGCCGTCAAGGCGGCAGACAGCAGCAGGCCGCCTGCTGCCTTTTTCTTTTCCGGCTTGGCGCACTGGTACATCGCCAGCGCTGCGCCGGGCAGACCGAACATCATAAAGGGGAACTTACCGGCCATGAAACGGGTAGCGCTGACCGAGAACACCGTAGTGGACTTGGAAGCCAGCTCGGCAAAGAAGATGTTCTGTGCGCCGGTCACGGTGACGCCATCGATGATGGCGGTGCCGCCCACAGCGGTCTGCCAGAACGGCATATAGAACACATGATGCAGTCCAAAGGGAATCAGCGCACGCTCCAGCAGGCCGTAAATAAAGGTGCCTGCGTAGCCGGAAGCCAGCACCAGTGCACCCAGCGCGGCAATCCCGCTCTGCACCACCGGCCAGATATAGAACATGGCAATGCCGACCACCAGATACACGATGGAGCTGACGATGGGCACGAAGCGGGTGCCGCCAAAGAAGGCCAGCACCTGCGGCAGCTCGATCTTATAGAACTTGTTGTGCAGCGCTGCCACGCCCAGACCGACCACGATGCCGCCGAACACACCCATTTGCAGCGTTGTGATGCCCAGCATGGTGGTGGTGGAGTTGGCAGGCATCGCTTCTACGCCGCCTGCCGCATTGATCATGGCCTGAATGGCCGTATTCATAATGATATAGGCCACTGCGCCGGACAGGGCGGCCACCTCTTTTTCCTTGCGGGCCATGCCGATGGCCACGCCCATGGCGAACAGCAGCGCCAGATTGTTGAACACGGCGCTGCCGGTCTGGCTCATCACGTCCAGAATGGTGTAGATCAGGGTACCGGGGTGGATGACGCTGTTCAGGCCATAGGCCGCCAGCATGGTTTCGTTGGTGAACGAGCTGCCGATACCCAGCAGCA
>ENA-OQNO01000200-OQNO01000200.1-human-gut-metagenome-genome-assembly--contig:-NODE-200-length-70617-cov-27.852050_pt1 | contig 70617 bp, 61 predicted proteins | sample MGYA00242629_ERZ504880 | MGnify/ENA primary metagenome ERZ504880 (study PRJEB26092, sample SAMD00036377) | human gut metagenome | host: Homo sapiens | study: EMG produced TPA metagenomics assembly of... | reverse complement strand
TTTCACGGCAGTTGAAGATAGCATAAGAAGAATCAGCCTTGCCGAATAAGATCTCAATGCCAGCCACACCCAGAACGATATATTCAAGCGGTGAAGCGTTCAGACTCAATTCCGTGTGCTCCACCTGGGGGTTCACGATGACCATGTCGTCGGGCTTTACCGGAAACAGCTGCCCGGCAAGGTAGAACTGCCCTTCTCCGCTCAGGCAATAGAACAGCTCCGTGCAGGAATGGGTGTGGGTGGTGCTGTTCCAGTCACCGCCAAACCGGCTTTTGCTGATGTACAGCAGCCGGAAGGACTCCCGGGGGGCAGGGGCGTGCTGGATATCAAAGCGTTGGGTGCTCATAACACAACGGCTCCTTTGAGTGATGCAAAAAACATAAAAATAAAAGCAAGATAATTAAAAAAGAGATGTCAAAATGATACGATGTCTCGTAGGCTTTTTTCCATTATAGAGGGAAAGCGAGAAAAAAGCAAGCCCTGTTTTTTAGTGGGTCCTCTATTTTTTGTTCCGGAAAAACTTTGGAATATGTCAAAAAGGTTACAGATAAAGGCAATTTGCCCAAAGCAACCTCTTGAATTTAGCGACTTTGCTGAAAGAAAATTCCAGAGAGCAAGATTTCTAAAAAAAGAAACAACAAACCCCTTGTTCGAGAAGGCGAAAAAACTTATATTGGAGACAGAAAAACACACAGCCCTCCCGGGCAAAACCTGTTTGCCCCGGCTGTGTTTGAACGAGATCAAATGATGGAGGATACACTATGAAACGCATTTCTCGTCGCAATTTCCTGAAGGTGGCTGGCGTGGGTGCCGCTGCACTGAGCCTGGCTGCCTGTGGTGGTGCTGCCAGCTCCACTGCCCCCAGCACCGCTTCTTCCGCTGCTTCTGCTGCAGCTGAGGACGTGACCATCAAGGTTGCTGCCATCGAGACTGGCTATGGTGCAGAGATGTGGAAGAAGGTCACCGAGGCCTTTACCGCTCAGACCGGCATCAAGGTGGAGCTGACCACCGATAAGAAGCTGGAGGACGTCATCGGACCTTCCATGCAGGGCGGCGATTACCCCGACGTGATCCACCTGGCTACCGGCCGTGAGGCTGCCCTCACGGAGCAGTTCATCAAGGGCAACCTGATCGCTGACATCACCGACGTGCTGAGCATGACCGTGCCCGGCGAGAGCAAGAAGGTCAGCGAGAAGATCGCCGGCGGCTTTACCGACACTTCTCTCACCAACCCCTACGGCGATGGCAAGACCTACCTGGCCCCCATGTTCTACAGCCCCTGCGGCCTGTTCTACAACGCCGGCTTCCTGAAGGAAAAGGGCTGGGACGTGCCCAAGACCTGGGACGAGATGTGGGAGCTGGGCGAAAAGGCAAAGGCTGAGGGCACTTACCTGTTCACCTACCCCACCACCGGCTACTTCGACGCTTTCTTCTATGCTCTGATGTACGCAGCAGGCGGCCCCGAGTTCTTCAACAAGGCCACCCACTACACCGAGGGCATCTGGGACACCCCCGAGGCAAAGACCTGCTTTGACATCGTGACCAAACTGGCCTCCTACACCAACCCCATTACCCCTGCCCAGGCCAACGATCAGGACTTTACCCAGAACCAGCAGCTGGTGCTGGATAACAAGGCTCTGTTCATGCCCAACGGCACCTGGATCGTGGGCGAGATGGCCGAGGCTCCCCGTGCGGATGGCTTTGAGTGGGGCATGACCGCTCTGCCGGCTGTGCAGGCTGGCGGCGACGGCTACAGCTACACCTGGTTTGAGCAGGCATGGATCCCGGCCGGTGCCGAGCATCTGGATGCTGCCAAGCAGTTCGTGGCTTACCTGTACAGCGACGAAGCCTGCAAGCTGTTTGCTGAAAGCGGCGCGATCCAGCCTGTGCTGGGCATCGCCGACAGTCTGGAAGGCGACAACAAGATGTTCTACTCCATCTACGACAACGGCGCAAAGGCAGCTATGGGCAACTTTGCTTCCTTCACCGCTATCCCCGGCGTGGAAGTCCGCACCGTGTTCTTTGACCCCGTCAACTCTCTGGTGTCCGGCAGCATGACCGAGCAGCAGTGGATCGACGGCATCAAGTCCGCCAGCGACCAGATGCGTGCCAACATCATCGAGTAAAAACGAAGCTGCATCTGAAAACAGCTTCCAAGGCCCTGCCCAGCGGAGGCGGTTTTGACCGCCTCCGCTTTTTTGGGTTTCTGGATTCCAGTAGAAAGGAACGGTTTGTCTATGAAATCTGACAAAAGCCGCAAACGGTTCGTGTTCCTCTGTGTGGCACCGGCCACCATCCTGTTTTTTATTTTTATGATTTTGCCAACCCTCAATGTGTTCCGCATGAGCCTGTATGAGCGTGGAGCCTACTCGCCAAACGAAACCTTTGTCGGGCTGAAAAATTTTCAGCATCTGCTGAAGGACACCCAGTTCATCCGCTCCATGCAGAACATGATCCTGCTGGTGGTGGTCGTTACCATCATCACCTTTGCGTTTGCGCTGGTGTTTGCAGCCATCCTGACCCGCGAAAAAATTAAGGGGCAGAATTTCTTCCGCATCATTTTCTACATCCCGAACATCCTGTCTGTGGTCGTCATCGCCGGTATCTTCTCTGCCATCTATAAGCCGGAGAATGGCATGCTGAACAGCATCATCGGGCTGTTCCGGGATATGACTGACCCTATCCTCTGGAAAGGCGAAAAGCTGGTCATTCCGTCCATCATCATTGCAATGGTTTGGCAGGCTGTGGGCTACTATATGGTGATGTATATGGCTTCCATGTCCTCGGTGCCTGCCAGCTTGTACGAGAGTGCCAATCTGGACGGAGCGGGCCGTCTGACCCAGTTCTTCCAGATCACGATTCCGCTGGTCTGGACGAACATCCGTACCACCCTGACCTTCTTTATCATTTCCACCATCAATATGGCGTTCCTGTTCGTCAAGGCGATGACCAGCGGCGGGCCGAACGGTGCCTCGGATGTGGCTCTGAACTATATGTACAGCCAGAAAGATGCAGGTCTGTACGGTTACAGCATGGCAATCGGTGTGGTGATCTTCCTGTTCTCGTTCGCCTTGTCCGCCTGTGTCAATCGTGCCACCAGCCGTGAACCGCTGGAGTTTTAAGGAGGAAAACTATGAAGAAAACGGAAGAAAAATCCTCCCGTTCGGCGGAGGGCCTGTACAAATTTTTCATCTATTTTGTGCTGATCCTGCTGGCTGTGACGATCATTGTGCCGGTGGCATGGGTGTTTATGGCATCCATCAAGCAGAACTCGGAGTTCTACGGCAATCCGTGGGCACTGCCTGCCGGATTCTACTGGAAAAACTTCGTCAATGCGTGGAATGGAGCCAAGATGGGCGAATATATGCTCAACTCCGTTCTGGTCACAGCACTGGCTCTGGTGCTGCTGCTGGTGATTGCGCTGCCGGCGGCTTACTGCCTGTCCCGTTTCCGGTTCAAGGGGCGCAAGCTGCTGAACACGCTGTTTATGGCAGGTCTGTTCATCAATGTCAACTATATCGTAGTTCCCATCTTCCTGATGCTGCGTGACGGTGATGTGTGGCTGAAAAACCATATTGGCAGCGGCTTTTTGCTGAACAACCTGTTCGTTCTGGCGGTTGTGTATGCCGCCACGGCCCTGCCCTTTACCATCTACCTGCTGTCGGGCTATTTTGCCACTTTGCCCCACGACTTTGAAGAAGCAGCCTACATCGACGGTGCAAGCTACTTCTCCACCATGACCCGTATCATTTTCCCAATGGCGAAGCCGTCGATCATCACCATTATCCTGTTCAACTTCCTGTCTTTCTGGAATGAGTACATCATCTCCATGACCCTGATGAGTTCCACCAACGCACCCCGTACTCTGCCAGTGGGTCTGCTGAATCTGATGCAGGCTCAGCAGAGTGCTGCGCAGTACGGCACCATGTACGCAGGTCTTGTGCTGGTGATGCTGCCCACTTTGATTTTGTACATCTGTGTGCAGAAGCAGCTGACGCAGGGCATGACGGTGGGCGGCTTGAAAGGATAAGGTGACAAAACATGAAAACATTCTGGAAAACGCATCCTGCCCTGCGCATCGTGCTGATGATCGTACTGTTTGTGCTGTCCATTGCATTGGTGGTGGCAGGCTGGAAAATGACCGGACAGCTGGCAGGGCTTGGCATCATGCTTGTGGGCGTGGCACTGCTGCTGGCAGTATTGGCCATTTACAACGCAACCTATCAGGATTGAGGATAAGAGAGGAAAACTATGGAAGATAAGTGCAAGACCGGGCGCGTTACCATTCCGACCGACCTGGATGTGGTGCCCGAAACGTTGGAGATTCTGAAAAAGTGGGGCGCGGATGCCATCCGTGACTGCGATGGTACGGATTTTCCGCAGGAACTGAAAAACGCCGATGCAAAGATCTATTCCACCTATTATACCACGCGCAAGGATAACGCATGGGCCAAAGCAAACCCGGACGAGGTGCAGCAGTGCTACATTATGACGGGCTTCTACACCGCCCCCGGCAACACCGTGACCATCCCTCTGATGAAAGGCATCAGCCCGGAGCTGATGAAAGTGAACGATCACGATGACATCACCCGCTGGTGGGAGGTCATGGATCGCTCCACGGGTCAGCCTGTGCCGCCAGAACAGTGGAGCTATGCGGATGGCAGCGTGACCGTGCAGGCGGTGCCGTTCCATGAGTATACCGTGAGCTTCCTTGCCTACCTCATCTGGGACCCGGTGCATATGTACAATGCCACCACCAACGGCTGGACGAATTTCGAGCATCAGATCACATTTGATGTGCGCCAGCCGAAAACCCACAAATATTCCATGGAGCGTCTGCGGAAATTCATTGCAGAGCATCCGTATGTGAACGTCATCCGCTATACCACGTTCTTCCATCAGTTCACCCTGATCTTCGATGAACTCAAGCGGGAAAAATTCGTGGACTGGTATGGCTATTCTGCTTCCGTCAGCCCCTATATCCTCAATCAGTTTGAGCAGGAAGTGGGTTACAAGTTCCGCCCGGAGTATATCATCGACCAGGGCTACTACAACAACCAGTATCGTGTGCCCAGCAAGGAATACCGTGATTTTCAGGCGTTCCAGCGGCGCGAAGTAGCAAAGCTGGCCAAAGAAATGGTGGACATCACGCACGAGTGCGGCTGCGAGGCCATGATGTTCCTGGGCGATCACTGGATCGGCACCGAGCCTTTCATGCCGGAGTTCAAGACCATCGGGCTGGATGCCGTGGTGGGCAGCGTGGGCAATGGCTCCACGCTGCGCCTGATCTCCGACATTGAGGGCGTGAAGTACACGGAAGGACGCTTTCTGCCTTACTTCTTCCCGGACACGTTCCATGAGGGCGGCGACCCGGTGAAAGAAGCCAAGGAAAACTGGGTCACAGCCCGCCGCGCCATCCTGCGCAAGCCCATTGACCGCATTGGCTATGGCGGCTATCTGAAGCTGGCATTGCAGTTCCCGGAGTTCGTGGATTATGTAGAGAGCGTCTGCAAGGAGTTCCGCGAACTGTACGAGAATATCAAGGGCACTACGCCTTACTGCGTCAAACGGGTGGCTGTGCTGAACTGCTGGGGTAAAATGCGGGCATGGGGCTGTCACATGGTGCATCATGCCCTCTACTACAAGCAGAATTACAGCTATTCGGGCGTGATCGAAATGCTGTCCGGTGCTCCCTTTGATGTGAAGTTTATCAGCTTTGAGGATATCAAGAACGATCCGAAGCTGCTGGAAACGGTGGATGTCATCATCAATGTAGGCGATGCCGACACCGCCCACACTGGCGGTATCTGGTGGGAAGACCCGGAAATCTCCTCCGCTATTCGCCGGTTCGTCTGGAACGGCGGCGGCTTCATCGGCGTTGGAGAGCCGTCCGGTCATCCATATCAGGGTCATATCCTCCAGATGGCCAGTGTTCTGGGCGTGGAGGAAGAAAATGGCTTTACCCTGAACTACGACAAGTACAACTGGGAAGAGCATCCGAATCATTTCATCTTGCAGGATGCTGACCAGCCCATCGACTTCGGTGAGGGAAAGAAGAATATTTATGCCCTGGAAGGCACGGAAGTGCTGGTGCAGCGGAATAAGGAAGTGCAGATGGCGGCGCATGATTTCGGCAAGGGACGTGCCGTATACATCAGCGGTGTACCGTATAGTTTTGCCAACAGCCGCACCCTTTACCGAGCCATCTTGTGGAGTGCCCACAGCGAGAATGAACTGCACACTTGGTTCAGTTCCAACTACAATGTGGAAGTCCATGCTTATGTCAAAAATGGCAAGTATTGCGTTGTGAACAACACTTACGAGCCGCAGGATACCACAGTTTATACGACGGATGGCAACAGCTTTGACCTGCATCTGGATGCCAATGAAATCAGATGGTATGAAATTTAAGTTCTCCTTATCAATCTGTGCAGTGAACGACCACTGCACAGCATAAGAGAAAACGGTGACTTTCCACAATGCGGAACGTCACCGTTTTTTCGTTATACCCTTCTATGCTGAACCAGATAGGCTCGATAAAAAGTTGTTCCTACGACCAGTTCTTTTTGAAGAGTGTTAGAACGAAGCCTTATAAGAGCAGTGAGATCGGGCATTTGGTTTTACATTAAAAACATAGAGGACGAGATTATGGGATTGGGCGGAATTATTGTATGGACGAGCATCTGTCCAAGCCGGTGGACATTGCGGTGCTGGAGCGTGCTGTCCGGAAGTACCTTGTTATCCCCCCCCCCCGAAAATGAGAGACCGTCAACCGAGATTTACCCGGTGAGCCCCTGAACGAATACAAGAAAAAGGACAGAACTGCATGGCGGCAGTTCTGTCCTTTTTGCGTATTCCAGTCAAAAACAGGTCACCGCCAGCCCCGGGCCGCGGGGTCCAGCATTTCGGCGGCAGAGTAGAGCAGGGCATTGCAGATGGCAGCGGCCACGTTGCTGCCGCCCTTGCGGCCCATGGCCACAATGGCGGGTACGCCAAAGGCTTCGCAGGTGGCAAACAGCCGCTCCTTGCTCTCCACCACATTCACGAACCCCACCGGTACGCCAATGACCAGTGCAGGACGCAGCCCGGCTTCGATCTGGTCGGCGATGGTCAGCAGGGCGGTGGGGGCGTTGCCCACGGCCAGCACGGCACCGGGGTGCTCCTGCGCGGCCCGCTGCATGGAAGCCACCGCCCGGGTGGTGCCGCCTGCTTTGGCAAGGGCGGCCACCTCCGGGTCAGCCATGTAGCACAGAGCCGTGCCGCCCAGGCGGGCAAGGCCGGGCTTGGTGATGCCGGCCAGCGCCATGTTCGTGTCGGTGATGATGGGAGTGCCCGCCCGCAGGGCCTTCACCCCGGCCGCCACGGCACCGGGGGTGAAGCGCAGATTCCGGGCATAGTCAAAGTCGGCGGTGGTGTGGATCACCCGCTTGACCACGGCGGCGGTTTCCGGCGGAGGCGTCAGGCCCAGTTCCGCCAGCTCGGCTGTGATGATGGAAAGGCTTGTCCGCTCGATGTCGGCGGGCAGATGATGCTGCGGGGTCATACGCGGTTCCCTCCTTTGCGGTCCATGCCCATGGCGGCGTATACGGCATCCATGTCCAGCGCGGCCCGCACGCCGTCGGCCAGCAGGTCGAACTGCTGCTGCCGGTACTGCTCCATCGAGAGCAACGGTGCGTCGGTGGGGAAGATGCCCTTCTTTTTGCACAAAAATGCGGTGAGCTTTTCGGTCAGCTCGCCGGTGTCAAACAGCCCATGCAGGTAGGTGCCGAACACATTGGCCTGCACACACCCTTCCGGCGTGCCGTCGGCCAGAATGCAGAACGGGCTGCCCTGCACTGTCGTGCGCCCGGCGTGGATCTCGTAGCCGGTCAGCTTTGCCCCGGCAAAGGGGATGGCCTCGGCGGTGGCATGGGTCTGGCGCAGCTGCTTTTCGGCGTTGAACACGGTGTCCGTGGGCAGAAGCGCCAGCCCGCGCAGGGTGCAGGGGGTACCGCTTTCTTCGCCGTCCGGATCGGCAAGGGTGTGCCCCAGCATCTGGTAGCCGCCGCACACGCCCAGCACAGGGGTGCCCTGCGCGGCCAGCTTGAGCACCGCCGCTTCCAGCCCGCACTGACGCAGCCACAGCAGGTCGTCTATGGTGTTTTTGGTGCCGGGCAGGATCACCACATCCGGCGTGCCCAGCTGGCGAGGGCTCTGCACATAGCGCACCCCCAGCAGCGGGTGCTGTTCCAGCGGCATGAAGTCGGTGAAGTTGGAGATGTGCGGCAGGCGCAGAATGGCCGCATCCAGTGGTTTGACGGCCCGCCCTGCCTCCAGCCGGGTGGAAAGGGAATCCTCATCCTCAATGTCCACCTTCAGGTAGGGGATGACCCCCAGCACCGGCAGCTGCGTTTTTTCTTCCAGCATGGCAAGGCCGGGACGCAGGATCTCCACGTCGCCCCGGAACTTGTTGATGAGCAGCCCCTTGATACGGGTCCGCTCGTCCGGCTCCAGCAGGGCCACCGTGCCGTACAGCTGTGCAAAGACGCCGCCCCGGTCGATGTCTCCGGCCAGCAGCACAGGGGCGTCCACCAGCTTGGCAAGGCCCATGTTCACAATGTCGTCGGCTTTCAGGTTGATCTCGGCCGGGCTGCCAGCTCCCTCAATGACGATGATGTCCACCTCTTCGGCCAGACTGTTGTAGGCGGCAAGGATGTCCGGGATCAGCGACCGCTTCATTTTAAAGTAGGCGGCGGCGGGCATCTGCCCCCGCACCTCGCCGTTCACGATCACTTGACTGCCGGTGTCGCTGCTGGGTTTGAGCAGGATGGGGTTCATGCGCACGTCCGGTTCCATCCCGGCGGCCTGCGCCTGCACCACCTGCGCCCGGCCCATTTCCAGCCCGTCCCGGGTCACAAAGCTGTTCAGGGCCATGTTCTGGCTCTTGAAAGGAGCCACCCGGTAGCCGTCCTGTGCAAAAATGCGGCACAGTGCGGCGCACAGCAGGCTTTTGCCTGCACCGCTCATGGTGCCCTGCACCATAATGCAGGTTGCTTTGTTCATGCCAGTACCTCCGCAAGGGTCTTTAACAGTTCATCGTTTTCCGGCCCGGTACGCACGGCGGTGCGGTACCAGCTGCCGTCCAGCCCGGGGTAGTTGCTGCAGCTGCGCAGCACCACGCCCCGCTGCCGCAGAGCATCGCCCAGCGTTTCCGGCCCCTGGAACAGCAGGTAGTTTGCGCGTCCGTCCAGTACCCGCAGGCCCAGTGCCCGCAGCCCGGCCGTGAGCCGGGGACGCTGCTGCGCAATGAGTGCCCGCACCTGTGCCACATAGGCCGTTTCGTCCAGTGCGGCAAGCCCGGCGGCCTGCGCCAGACTGGACACCGCCCACGGCTGCCCGGCGGCCTGCATGGCTTCCAGCAGGGCCGTGTTGGCACACAGGCAGTACCCCAGCCGCACCCCGGCCATGCCGTACAGCTTGGTAAAGGCCTTGAGGATCAGCAGATTTTTGCTGTCCAGCAGGGCTTTGGTGGTCAGGGTGTCGCAGTCGGGCAGAAAATCCAGAAAACATTCGTCCACCACCAGCAGTGCCCCGCAGGCTTCGCACCGGCGCAGGATGCGCTCCACAAGGGGCAGCGGCGTGAGCTGCCCGGTGGGGTTGTTGGGCTGGCAGAGAAATACCATGTCCACCTCCGGCGTGATGGAGGAGAGGATGGAATCCGTCACGGCAAAATCGACCTCTGCCTGCAGAAAATGTCGCCGCACCGCACAGCCCGCACTTTCCAGCGCGGCGGCGTACTCGGCAAAAGTGGGGGCGGTCACCAGCGCGGTGCGGGGTTTTGCCGCCCACGCCAGCCGGAAGATCAGGTCTGCCGCGCCGTTGCCGCAGAGGATAGATTCTGCCGGGATCCCCTCGTGCGGGGCCAGCTTTGCCCGCAGTGCCCGGCACAGGGGGTCGGGGTAGCGGTCGGCGTGAGACAGGGCGGCAGCAATGGCGTTCGCCACGCCCTGCGGCAGGCCCAGCGGGCTCACGTTGGCCGAAAAATCCAGCGCGTCGTGCCCGTACTGTGCCCGATATCCGGCCCAGTCGCCGCCGTGTGTCAGCTGTGTCATAAGATCACCCCTCGGATCGCCAGCCCCAGCAGCAGGGCCAGCAGGCTTTCGGCATACATCATTTTATTGGCGCGGCGGATGTCCTCCGGCTCAATGGGACGCAGGGCGTCGCCAATGGTAGGCTTGGGGTAATATTCCCCAAAATAGTAGGCAGGCCCGGCCAGCTGCACGCCCAGTGCTCCGGCACACGCGCTCTCGGTCTGGGCACTGTTGGGGCTGGCATGGTTGCGCCGGTCCCGCCGCCAGATACGCCACGCCCCTTTGGCGCTGTTGCCGGTCAGGGCCGCCGCCGCGCACCACAGCAGACCCGCCAGACGGCTGGGCAGATAGTTTGCCGCGTCGTCCAGCTTGGCGGGGATGCGGCCGAAAGAAAGGTACGTTTCGTTTTTGTAGCCCAGCATGCTGTCCATGGTGTTGATGGCCTTGTAGGTCAGCGCCAGCGGTGCCCCGCCGATGAGCATATACAGCAGCGGCGCGATCACGCCGTCGCTGGCGTTTTCGGCCACGGTCTCCACGGCGGCTTTGGTCACACCTTCAGCGGTCAGATTCTGGGTGTCGCGGCCCACGATACGGCTCACAGCCTTGCGGGCTGCGGGCAGGTCGCCCTTCACAAGCTCCTTGTGCACGTTCATGCTCTCCTGCGCAAGGCCCTTTGCGGCCAGTGCCTGCCCGCACCAGAACATCTGCACGGCCAGCCCCAGCCACGGGCTGAGCTTTGCTGCGCCCAGGCAGACAAGGCCGGTGCACACAAAGGTGCCCACCGGCAGGCAAAAAGCCACGATGCCGCCGCCCAGCAGTTCGCCCTGGGGCGTTTTGGGCAGGCGGGCGCGCAGGCGCTTTTCCAGCGCGGAGATGGCCTTGCCCATGAGCACCACCGGGTGGGGCAGCCACGCGGGGTCGCCGAAGAGGGTGTCCAGCACAAAGCCGCCCAGAACGGCCAGCCCGGTCATACGTCGGCCTCCCTGGTGTACTGCACGGTCTTTACAAGGTGCAGCACCCGCTTGTCGGCCCAGTCAGCGGCGTCCAGCACAAAGCCGCCCGCGTTGGGGCCGCACCATTCGTAGTAGTCTTTATGGGGCAGGGCGTAGCGCTCCAACGCGGCCATCTGGGTGCCGCCGTGGGCCAGGATGACCAGCAATTCTTCGCCGTCGGCCAGTGCCTTATCCACCAGTGCCGAAAAGGCGCGGCAGATGCGCTCAGAAAAAGCGGCCTTGGTCTCGCCGTCCGGGCAGGGGCTCTCACAGTTGGCGGCTACCCAGGCCAGATAGTCCGGGTCGTGCTCCATCTCGATGTAATTGCGGCCCTCAAAGCTGCCGAAGCACATCTCCTTCAGGCCGTCCACCACCACCAGCTTTGCAGTGGGAAACAGCACCTCAGCGGTCTGCCGGGTGCGGCACAGCGGGGTGATGTACACGGTTTTGGGCTCAATGTCTGCCTTGCGCAGCATCGCGCGGCCAGCGGCAGAAAGCGGGATGTCCCGCTGGCCCTGATAGCGCTTCTCGGCGTTGTATTCGGTCAGGCCGTGGCGCAGGAAATAGATCAGCATGTTGGCAGTTCTCCTTTCAGAACGGTGGGGATGCCGCAGAACATCTGCACAACGCAGTCTGCCCGTGCGGCCAGCAGACAGGCCAGCCGCCCGGCGGCTTCGCGTCCGGCACGTTCGGCGGGGTCCATGGGTACCACGCCGCCGCCCACCTCGGTGGCAAGCACGATATCGTAAGCGGACAGCTCGTCCGCGAGTTTTTCCAGATTTTCGGCCCCGGCGGCCAGCTCCTGTACATCGCAGATGCACCGTCCGGGCAGGGTCTTGGCAAAGGTGCGCTTGCCGCTGTAAAGCGGCCCGGTGATAAAGATCATAACAGCCCTCCCCACTGGCAGGCACACAGTGCTGCCAGCATCCAGATCTCGGTTTTCTGCAAAAACCACCCGGCCAGATCACCGGTGATGCCGCCGAACTGCTTGCAGGCAACGGCGTGGTACCGCCACAGCACAGCCAGTGCGGCCAGCACCAGCGCCCAACCACCCAGTGCCAGCATGGCGCAGCACAGTACAGCGGCCAGAAGGGCCAGCACCCGGCGTACAGTGGCTCTGTCGGCTGCCGAGGCAAAGGTATGGGCAAGTCCGGTGTTCTTTGCCATGGGGAACGCCGCCACCGCATAGCCGGAGAGCGCCCGTTCCAGCACCAGTGCCATCATCCAGAGCAGCCCTGCCTGCGGGGTGAACTGTACACAGGCGCACAGGGCCAGATAAGCCGCAAAGTAGCTGCACAGACGGATCACGGCAAAGGCCCCGCAGTGAGGGTCCTTTAAGATCTCCAGCTTCTTTTCCCGGTCGCCGTAGCTCGAAAGTGCGTCGCAGGTGTCGGCGTAGCCGTCCAGATGGATGCCGCCGGTGACCCAGACCGGGATCAGGCAGAAGCCCGCCGCCCGCGCCGCACCCGGCAGGGGCAGCACGCCGCACAGGAACCACAGCAGCCCGATGACCACCCCGATGAGCGGGAAGGCGCACATCGCATACCGCATGTTCTTTTCGGTCCAGTTGAACTGCGGCACCGGCACAGCCGAAAACATGGCGAACGCCACGGCAACGGTCTGCAAAACGATCATTTTTCCACTCCTTTATAATAAACAGGGATGCCGCACACCACCCGCACCACGGCGTCGGCCCGGGCGGCCAGTGCATTGTTCACCTGCGCCAGCGCCAGCAGATAGCGGTCGGTGTCGCCTGCGTAGTCGGCCCCGCCGCTGAACACCTCGTTGGAGACGACGATCAGGGTTTCACACTGGGCATACACGGCGTCCAGCCCGGAAAGAATGGCCTGCGCGGTCTGCGGCCCGGCCCCGGCGGGATCATAGAGCTCGTTGGCAGTCAGGTTGCCCAGATCTTCCAGCAACGCGGTACCACGGGCGGGCAGATGCACGGCGTCCAGATGCAGGGGGCACTCCACCGTTTCAAACTTTTTTGCCGCCCGCATTCTGCGGTGCTTTTCCACCCGGGCGGCACATTCGGCGTCCCACACCTGCATGGTGGCCAGATAATAGCGCGGCAGAGTGCTGCGCAGTACCAGACTCTCGGCGTATTCGCTTTTTCCGCTGGCCGCCCCGCCGATCACCAGCGTCAGCATTGCGGGGTGTACGGCGTGATGCCGCCCTCCGCAAAGGAATAACAGTGGTCGTACACCGCCAGTGCCATGTCCCACAGCGGGAGGCTGGCCACAGCGCCGGTGCCCTCGCCCAGATGCAGCCCGGCGGTGAGAAGCGGGGCCTTGCCCAGTGCATCCAGCACCAGACGGGCGGCAGGCTCCGAGGAACAGTGACTGGCAAACACCGCTTTGGCCGCGGCAGGGCACAGCCGCACGGCGCACAGGGCTGCCACGCCGCTGATGAAGCCGTCCATTACCACGGGCACGCCTTCCAGCGCACCGCCCAGAAAGACGCCGCACAGCCCGGCAAGATCAAAGCCGCCCAGCTTGGCCAGCACGTCCAGAGGGTCTGTGGGGTCCGGCTCGTTGCGCAGGATGCCCCGGCAGATGGCATCCACCTTGCGGGCCAGCCCTTCATCCGAAAGGCCGGCTCCCCGGCCGGTCATCCGTTCCACCGGCTGGCCCAGCAGCACCGCTGCCACCGCACTGGAAGTGGTGGTGTTGCCAATGCCCATTTCGCCGGTGGCCAGCAGCTGCACACCGGCAGCTTTCTGCTCCTGCACCAGCCGGATGCCCCGGCCGACGGCCTCCACAGCCTGGGCGCGGGTCATGGCGGGACCCTGTGTGAAATCGGCAGTACCGGCGGCAATGCGGCAGTCTGCCACCCCCGGCACCGGGTCTCCGGCCATGCCCATGTCCACGGGCACCACATCGCAGTGGGCAGTACGGGCCATCTGGCACACGCTGGTACGCCGGGCAGCCAGATTCTCCGCCACTGCGCGGGTCACGCTCTGGTCGGTCTGGCTCACGCCCTGAGCCACCACGCCGTTGTCGGAGCAGAGCACCAGCACAGCCCGGCGGGAAACATCCAGCGCCGCACTGCCGGTGAGGGCGGCGGCATCTTCCAGCAAAGTTTCCAGTGCGCCCAGCCCGCCCAGAGGTTTGGCCAACCCGGCCCAGTGGGCGTGGGCGGCGGCGCGGGCAGCTTCATCCGGCGGGGTGATGCCGGAAAGTAAAGTTTTCAGTTCCGTTTCAGTCATGTGTGTTTCTCTTTTGTCGTTGATAGAACTTTGCACCGCTCACAAAGCGGCGGGGCAGGGGAGTGCCTGCCCAGTAAAGATGCGGGAAACCGGCGTACAAACTCATGCTTGCAAATCCGCATTCCCACTGTGCTTTTTCGCTTTTCCAAACGGAAAAGCCCGAACCATTGTCGGTGGAATCCCAGTGGTGGAATTCGTGAATGTGCAAATGCTCTCCGGCATGGAACAGCAGGCTGTCGGCTTTGGCGGTCATGTCGGCATAGCCGAACCGCACCAGCCGCCCCACCTTGACGCCTTTGCCGGGCAGAACGCCTGCCATGGGCCAGGCGGTACCGCTGACATCTTCCAGCGTCTGCCCCAGATACAGAAAGCCGCCGCACTCTGCCACCGTGGGCAGGCCGCCATTTACGGCATCCCGGATGGCATCGCGCATGGTTTTGTTTTCGCTCAGCGGCCGGGCATACAGTTCCGGGTAGCCGCCGGGCAGATACAGCCCGCAGATGTCCTCCGGCAGGGTGGTGTCGTGCACCGGACTGAAGAACACCAGTTCTGCCCCGGCAGTGCGCAGGCAGTCCAGCGTTTCGGCGTAGGCAAAGCAGAATGCCTTATCCTGTGCCACAGCAATGCGGACGCCCGCCGTTTTCAGAGCAGGCGGCGGCACCGGGGCAGGAGCCGGTCGTTCGGTCAGCGCTTCCAGCGTTGCCCAGTCCAGATTTGCTTCCAGCGCATCGGAAAGCAGGCTGATCTTCTGGGCAAGATCGGTGATCTCTCCGGCGGTTTTCAGGCCCAGATGGCGGCTCTCCACCACCGCCTGCGGCAGGCGGGGCAGATATCCCAGCACCGGCAGGCCGGTCTCGGTTTCCAGTAGGGGCTTGAGCATCCGGAAGAGCTTTTCGGAGCAGTCATTCAGCAGGATGCCTGCAATGTGGCTCTCCGGTTTGAAATGCACAAGACCCTGGATCTCTGCTGCCAGCGTCACACTGGCCCCCTTGGGCTGTACCACCAACAGTACCGGCAGGTCCAGTGCATCGGCCAGCTCCCAGGCACTGGCGCGGGTGGTCAGGCCCTGCCCATCGTAAAAACCCATGGCCCCTTCGCACACCACAGCCCCGTGCCCGGCAACATAATGGGCGTACAGTTCCCGTACCGTATTTTTGGCAGAAAGATAAAGATCCAGATTGTGGCTCTCCACCCCCAGCACCGACCGGTGGAACATGGGGTCGATGTAGTCCGGCCCGCTCTTGAAGGCGCAGGGGTCCATGCCCCGCTTTTTCAACGCGGCCAGCAGGGCGCAGGTGACGGTGGTCTTGCCGCTGCCGGAACGCGGTGCGGCGATGACGAACTGCATCATTTGCGTTCCCCCGTGATCAGAAAAATGGGGTTGTTGGCGGTCAGCAGGTGGAGCCTGCCTGCCGGTCTGGTACGGCTCACGGCAAGCTGGGTCACCTCAGCGGAAAGGCCATGAGCCGTAAGGGCTGCAATGGCGGCGCTCAGAGATTCCAGCGCAATGGCGGCAATGCAGATGCGCGCATTGGCGTTTTTGGCCAGAACCGTGTCCACCACCGCGGCCATGCTGCCCTTGGTGCCGCCAATGAACACGGCATCCGGGGCAGGCAGGGCTTCCAGTGCGGCAGGGGCACGGCCCTCAATGAGGGAGAGGTTCCACGCCGCAAATTTTTCGCGGTTCCGGCGGATGAGGGCGCAGGCGTCCGGCTCACACTCCACCGCATACACATGCCCCTGCGGGGCGGCCAGTGCCAGCTCCACGCTCACGCTGCCGGTACCGGCCCCCACGTCCCACAGGGTGTCGGCGGGGCGCACGGCCAGTTTGGCCAGCGCGGCGGCCCGCACTTCCTGCTTGGTCATGGGCACCTCGCCCCGGATGAAGGCTTCATCCGGCAGGCCGGGGGTGCGGCGTTCCGGGTGAACGGCATGTTCCACCAGCAGGACACTCAGGGAAGCAAAGGTCTGCCCGGCCAGTTCCTGCGCGGTGCCAAAGTGGATCTTTTCGTCGGGCGTGCCAAGGTTTTCGCCCACAAGGGCGTGGGCATCGCCCAGCCCGGCGGCGGTCAGCGCGGCACACAGGGTGGCCGGGGTCTCGGCCCCGCCGGTGAGAAAGAATACGGTTTTATGGTTCATGCAGGCGGACACCGGGTCGCAGGCACAGCCGTGGGCAGAAACAAGAGTCCAGTCCTGCCAGGGGCGGCCTACGGCGGCGGCCAGCAGCTGTACGCTGGAAAGGCCGGGCAGCACCCGGCAGGAGATGCCAAAGGCCCGCAGCATGGGCAGCAGCTGGGATGCGCCGGAGTAGAACCCGGTATCGCCGCTGTACACCAGCGCAATTTCCTCGTCCGGGTGCGCGGCCAGACAGGCCAGAATTTCGTCCGGTTTGTACAGGGCCTGCCGGTTTCCGGTGCAGCCCTCCGGCAGTGTGGCCAGCAGCCGCTTTGCGCCCAGAATGCGGTCGGCACCCTGCAGGGCGGCAAGACCCTGTGCGGTCAGGCTGCCGGGGGTGCCGGAGCCCATACCAATGAGTGTGATCATCCTTTCAGCACCTCCCTGCAGCGGGTCAGGATCTGGTCTGCCGTCTCACCGGTCTCGGCCGGGCGGCGGATCACGATGAGCTGGACGCCGGTGTCGGCGGCAGCCTGCGCTTTCTCGGCAAAGCCACCGGCGGCCCCGCCGTCCTTGGTCACGAGAAAGCGAATGGAGAATTGCTCCAGCAGGGCCCGGTTCAGCGCGTAGGAGAACGGCCCCTGTAAAGCAAGGATATTCTTGTGGGGGATGTGCGCGGCCTCGCAGGCGGCAATGCCGTCCAGCGTGGGCAGCACACGGGGGTACAGCCGTTCCGGGGCCAGCTGCGCAAAGGCAGGCAGCTCCTTGGCCCCGGTGGCCAGCAAGACATTGCCCTGCGTTTGGGTCAGAAAATCCGCCACATGTGCCGCCGACTGGAACCCCATGCTCCCGGCAGGCAGGGCACTCGGTGCCCGCAGCAGCCGGTGATATTCCACCCCGGCGGTGCGGCAGGCTGTGCGGATGTTGCGGGTGGCGTCCACCGCATAGGGGTGGGTGGCGTCTACGCACAGGTCGGCTCCCTGCACAAGGGCGGCCATCTCGTCCGGGGTCAACCGGCCGCAGTGCACCATGATGCCGGCAAAGCTGCCCTGTTCCTCGCTGCCCAGCGGGGTGGCCACGCTCACCAGAACGTCCGCCCCAAGCTGGGCCAGCTGCCGGGAAAAAATGCGGCCCTCGGTGGTGCCGCTGAACACCACTGCCCTCATACGCGGTACCCCCGCGGCGTGACCATGCGGCCCTGCAGCACCCGGGTGTTGCGGTTGCCGATGTACACGGTGGTGAACATATCCACGGGCGTCTGTTCCAGCTGGGCCAGCGTCAGCACCTGAGCGCTCTGGCCCTCCCGGCCGATGTTGCGCACCAGCCCACAGACAGTGTCCGGGGTCTTGCCGTTTTGCAGCAGGATGCGCACGGCCCGGGCCAGATAGTCCGGCCGCCCCTTGGAAGAAGGGTTGTACACCGCCATGCAGAAATCGCCCATGGCCGCTGCGGCCAGCCGCTTTTCGATGACCTCCCACGGGGTGAGCCGGTCGGAAAGAGAGAGCACACAGAAATCATGGGCCAGCGGGGCACCCAGCACCGCGCCGCCGCTCAGGGCGGCAGTCAGGCCGGGCACCACCTCCACGGTCACGTCCGGGCAGCCTTCGGCCAGCTCCAGCAGAGGGCTGGCCATGCCGTACACTCCGGCGTCACCGCTGCACACCAGAGCCACGGTCCGGCCGCGGTGGGCAGTTTCCAGTGCCCAGCGGCAGCGGTCCAGTTCTTTGGTCATGCCGGTGGCGTAATATTCTTTTTCCGGGTAATAGGGGCGTACCAGATCCAGATAGACCGGATAGCCGCACAGCACCTCGGCTTCTTCCAGGGCGCTCTGCGCCTGTGCGGTCAAAAACTGCGGGTCGCCGGGGCCAAGCCCGACCACATATACGATATCAGCCATTCTGCCACCTCCAGTCCGGGGCATAGGGGCACAGCGCCAGCGCAAAGGTCACACCGCCGCCCGCCTGTTTCGGGATGCGGATGCAGCCGCCGGACGCCAGCACAGCGGCCCGCTCACACACGTTGTCCACCCCGGTGACGCTTTGCACGAAGGGAGATGGTGTGAACGGCCCGGGCAGTGCCCGCAGCTGCTCCGCAGAATAAAATGTGATGGGCCAGCCGTGGGTCCGGCAGAACGCCAGCAGCCCGACCTCGTCGGCCTTCAGGTCGATGCTGGCCACCGCCGTGATGCACGCCGGGGCAAGGCTGCGCCGGGCACAGAAGTCCGCAAAGGCGGCTTCCAACTGCTCGGCACATGTCCCCCTGCGGCAGCCGATGCCCAGCACCCCGATGCGGGGCACCAGATGCAAAGCGTCCCCGGCAGGGGAGAGAGTAAGGGCAAAATCGGCTTCGGCAGGGGTCCGTGCAGGATCCACCCCGGCGGGCGGGGTGCCCTGCACGGGAAACTCAGCGGCAAACCGCACCGACTGCCCGGCCAGCAGCTTACTGCTGACATGCTTGATGCGCTCCGCTTCCAGCACCGTGCAGTTCTGGTGCTTTGCCCACTCGTCCACCGCAAAAATGCCGTGGGCGTCGGTGGCCGTGGTGATCACCGGAACGGCTCCGCACACGGCGGCCAGTGCACGGGCCAGGTCATTGGCACCGCCCAGATGACCGGACAGCACCGGCACCGCAAAGCGGCCGCATTCGTCCAGTACCACCACCGCCGGGTCCGACGCCTTGCTGCGGCAGTGGGGCGCAATGGCCCGCACCGCAATGCCCACGGCTCCCACAAAAACAAGGGCGTCGCTCTGCGCAAACTGCAGGGCGGTCCACCCGGCAAGGGAGACGCCGCCGCTGCCACAGCGGTCCACACTGCCGGACAGGGCGTCTGCCAGCCGCCGGGCCAGTGCCAGACCGGTGTCGGTAAAGGCCAGATAGGCCCGGGTCATTGGTCGGACCCCTTGCGGAACTCGGTGGTAAAACCGGGATCGTACAGCTTGCTGCGCTCGTACCGGGTGCCAAGGAAATCGCCTGCCACGATGAGCGCTGTTTTGGTGATGCCGGCGTCGTGCACGCTCTGCGCCAGAGAACCCACGGTACAGCGCACGGTTTTCTGCTCCGGCCAGGTGGCCTTGTATACCACGGCGGCGGGGGTGTCCGGCGTGTAGGCACCGCCCTGCAGCAGAGCATCCTGCACCTTGTCCACCAGACCGATGGACAGAAAAATCACCATAGTGGCCCCGTGGGCGGCAAGACTGGCCAGCTTTTCCCGCTCGGGCACCGGGGTGCGGCCTTCCATGCGGGTGATGATCACGGTCTGGCTCACGGTGGGCAGGGTGTATTCGGCATTCAGTGCCGCCGCCGCGCCACAGAAGCTGGACACGCCGGGCGTGTCATCGTAAGCGATGTCGTCGGCGTCCAGTGCATCCATCTGTTCCCGGATGGCCCCGTACAGGCAGGGGTCGCCGGTGTGCAGGCGCACGGTGATTTTGCCGTCTGCCTCCATGGTGCGCATCACATCCAGCACCTGTTCCAACGTCATCTCGGCGCTGTTGTAAATGGCGCAGCCGGGTTTTGCCAGTCCCAGCAGGGCCGGGTTGACCAGACTACCCGCATAAATGATGCAATCAGCCTTCTGCAGCAAGGCTGCGCCCCGCCGAGTGATCAGGTCCGGGGCCCCGGGCCCCGCGCCTACAAAGTGTACCATAGCAGTTACTCCTTTACCAGTACCGTTGCAAAATATCCGGCCTTGCTGCCATCCTGCGGCGGGCGCGCAGTCGAAAGGTCGGGGAAAATCGTTTCATCCGGCAGGCCGCAGCTGCACACGAGGGCGCTGCGGCTCAACGCACCGTGGGCGTCCAGGGTGTCCAGCAGGGCGGGCAGCTGACGCCCGGTTTTCATCAGGACTTTCGTGCCGGGGGCGTCCAATACCTCGTCGGCCCGGCTGCCGGGGGCGATGGTCAGCGGAGCGTCCATGCCGCCGGTAAGGGGCTGGTTCAGCCGGGCTGCTGCCGCGCAGAAGCTGGGCACACCCGCCGCCATGGCAGTGGCATAGCCCTGCGCCTGCAGGATCTCCTGCAGATAGCCAAAGGTGGCATAAATGGACACGTCACCCAAGTTCAGCATGGCCACATCCTGCCCGGCATCCAGAAAGAGCCGCACTGCGCTGGCAGCGGTCTCGTGAGAAGCGCGCAGCACGGCGGCGTCCCGGCTCATGGCGAACTGCAGGGGCAGGATGGTCTTGCCGTCCAGCTCGCTGCCCAGCGCCCGGCGGGCGATGTCCAGCGCCAGCATCTGCCCGGAAGCGGTCTGCGGCGCAGCCAGCACCGGGCACTGCCGCAGCAGACGCACGGCCTGCAAAGTCAGCAGCTCCGGATTGCCGGGGCCGACGCTGACCCCGTAAAAGGTGCCGGTCATGCGTTGTTCCATTGTTCAAGCAGCTCCTTTGCAGTTTGTGTTGCGCCAAGCGGCCCGTGCTGGTTGGAAAACAGCACTGCACCCACCCGGAAGGCTTCACCCGCCCGGCGGTCGAGGTGCATCTGGATGGCATTCAGCAGGCTTTCCAGCACCGGGGCGCGCAGTCCGGCGGCGTCCAGCAGCTCCAGACAGGCGTCGGTGGTGGCGGCGGCGTACAAAGCCGCGCACAGCTCCCGGCTTGCCCCACAGAGGGCGGCGTGGGCACAGAACAGCTCGGTGCGGCAGTCGGCCGTGTGGGAGTGGGTGTTCATGATGCCGCCGGCCACCTTGACCAGCTTGCCCACATGGCCCACCAGCAGCACCTGTTCAAACCCGGCAGAGGCTGCCATATCCAGCGTATCTCCGATGAAGTTGGAGGTCTTGACCACCGGGATGGCCGCAAAGGCCGGGTAGGTGTCGTGCAGGTAGTCCAGCCCGTAGTTGCCCGGGGCAAGGATGAGCCGCTTTGGGGTACCGGCCCGCAAAACAGCCTGGTTCATTTCCAGCTGGATGGTGTCCAGAATGGCCTGCTGGCTCATGGGCTCCACGATGCCGCTGGTGCCCAGCACCGAAAGGCCGCCCTCCACCCCGATGTGCGGGTTGAAGGTGCGCCGGGCCACTTCCTCGCCGTTCTGGATGGAAATGGTCACCGCAAAGCCGCCGGTATAACAGGCGGCTTCAGCCTCCCGGCGCAGGGCCTCGGCGATCATCTGCCGGGGCACATGGTTGATGGCGGCGGCACCAACGGGTTGGTCGAGGCCGGGTTTTGTCACCCGGCCCACACCTCTGCCGCCGTCGATGCGGATGTCCGTGCAGCCCGGCAGCAGCTCCACTGTGGCGATCACCGGCAAGCCGGTGGTCACATCCACGTCGTCGCCGCCGTCCTTTTCAATGGCGCATTCGGCCCCAGTGTCGGTGCGGCGGCAGAACAGGGGTGCTACCTCCACCACGATGCCTTTTGGCGTGCGCAGCGCCACCGTCTCCGGCGCATGGCCGGTGAGCAGCAGCCGGGCCGCGCCCGCTGCCCCCAGCGCCGCACAGGTGCCGGTGGTATAGCCGCAGCGCAGCAGCTTCTGCCCGCTGCGGACGTAGTGCTCGAACGTGGGCTTTTGGGGCTTTGCCTGCCCGAACAGGGCCGTATACTGTTCTTTGCTCAGCGCATAAAGCGCGCGGATGTTGTCCGGGGCAAAGGCGTCATCTGGGGTCAGCACGCTGGAAACGTGGTCCGGGAACACGCACACCACTGCGTCCGCGATCTTCTGTGCCATGTCCAGCTCATGCAGGCTCACGATGACCGCAAGGCCCTGTTCATGGGCCAGCTTCTGCAGGATGGTCAGCAGCTCGATCTTGCCCTTGATGTCCAGAAAGGAGGTGGGCTCGTCCAGCAGCAGCACTTTGGGCTGCTGGCAGATGGCACGGGCCAGCAAAACACGCTGACGCTGACCATCACTGATGCAGTTGAAGTCCCGGTCCGCGAGATGCGCAGCTCCGGCAATTTCCAGTGCATCCTGCACGGCCTGCCGGTCGGCGTCGGACAGAATGCCCAGCCGCCCGGTGTAAGGGATGCGCCCGGCGGCGGCAAACTCAAAGCAGGTGGTCAGCTCGGTGCGGCGGGTGTGGGGCAGCATCAGAGCCAGCTTCTGCGCCCGGGCCGTGCCGGTGTAGGCGGTCAGGTCCTGCCCGTCCAGCAGCACAGTGCCGCCCAGCGGGGCCAGCTGTCCGGCCAGTGTTTTGAGCAGGGTGGATTTGCCCGCGCCGTTGGGGCCGACAAGGACAAGGATCTGCCCCGGCTTTGCCCCCAGTGCAATGCCGGAGGCCAGCGGCGTTTTGCCGTAGCCGATGGCAAGCTCCTGCGTTTCACAGAGAAATTCCTTCATTGTGCACCCTCCCGGTTCCGGCGGATGAGCAGCCCGATGACCACCGGCGCACCAAACACGGCGGTGACCGCGCTGATGGAAAGCTCCGTGGGAGCAAACAGGCTGCGGGCGATCAGATCGCACAGCAAACAGAAGGCGGCCCCGCCCAGGCAGCAGCCCGGCAGCACCACCAGCGGCTTTGCGCTGCCCAGCAGCTGCTTGACCAGATGCGGCACGGCGATGCCCACAAAGGAGATGGGCCCCGCAAAGGCCGTGACACAGGCCGCCAGCAGACTGGAAAGCAGTACCAGCAGCCGGGAAAAACGCTTCACGTTTACGCCCACGCTCTGGGCATAGGCTTCGCCCATCTGGTAGGCGCTCATGGGTTTGGCCAGGCAGAAGGCTGCTGCCAGCGCAGGCAGCACCACCAGTGCCGCCGCCTGTACATTGCCCCAGGTCATGCCGGAAAAGCTGCCCTGTGACCAGTTGTGCAGGTTGACGATGTTGGAGTCCTGCGCAAATGCTACCACGAACTCGGTGACAGCGGAACAGATGTAACCGATCATGACGCCGCAGATGACCAGAATGCTCATGCGTTGCACCCGACGGGCCACCGCCAGCACAAAGGCCATGGCGGCCATAGCCCCCGCAAAGGCGGCCAGGATCAGGGTGAGGGAGCTGGTGAGCAGGCCGTGGTTCAGGAACACCACCATCACCAGTGCTACGGCCAGCTTGGCTCCGCTGGAAATGCCCATGATAAAAGGCCCGGCGATGGGGTTGGCAAAAAAGGTCTGCAGCAGATAGCCTGCCGCAGAGAGTGCCGCGCCCAGCAACACCACCATCACGGCCCGGGGCAGGCGCAGCTGGGTGATGATGCCCACCGACAGTGCGTCCTGCCCGCGGCCGGTCAGGGCCGCCAGCACGGCACCGGGGGTCAGGGCAACACTGCCCCAGAACAGGTTGGCGGCAAACAGAACCACCAGCGCCAGCGCCAGCAGGAGATAAGAAAACAGATAGCGTTTTTTGCGGGTCATAAGCGGTTCCTTACTCAACGTGAATGAAATACTGCAATCCGTCCGGCGCATCCTCGGTGAACAGACGGTGCAGCTCCAGGATAAAATCGGCCAATTCCATGCTCTGCTGGAAAAAGCTCTGGGCAACGCACCAGACATGCCCATTCTGCACAGCCTTGAAGTCCGCCAGCAGGGAGCACTTGGCCACCAGCTCGTCGGTGGTGGAGACAACGCCCTCAATGGTACTGTTGTAGATCAGGAAGTCGGCGTCCCATGCACCGGCGTAGAAGTCTTCCAGCGGCAGGTTCATGGTGGAAAGGCTGTTGCCGCTGTCGGTCAGATCGGCAAACACATAGTCGGCCCCGGCCATCTCGATCATGCGGGCCACATAGTCGCCGCCCTTGCGCACGTTGGCCAGATTGTTGGCCGAGATAGAAAAGAACGCGCAGCTCTTGCCGGTGGACTGCTGATCCAGCAGGGGAGCGATGCGCTCCGCCTGTCGGTCAAACACCTGCTGTGCCAGTTCCTCCTTGCCCAGCAGGATGCCGTAGAATTTGATCCACTCCATGCGGGCCAGCGGGCCGCTCTCGTAGCTGGAACGCTCGACCAGCACCGGGATGCCGAAGCGCTCCAGCTGCTCCTTGACCTCCGGGGTGTGGTAGATCATGGTGTTCTCGATGGCAAGGCCGCAATTCGCGGCAAGGATCTGCTCGTAGTCCGGGGCGCTGTATTTGCCCGCATAGGCAATGCGCCCGTCCAGCATGGCCTGCCGGGCCTCGTCCAGATACCAGCCCTCGGCGCGGGTGCCGCTCAGGGCGATGCAGTCCAGTGCGTCCAGTGCAAGGAACAGGTCCATCACCGAGGTGGACACCAGATAGAGGTTCTGCAGCGGCTGCTGCAAAACGGTCACGCCCTCGGGCACAGTGCGCAGGGTGGCAGCGCCCTCCGGCCGGACAAGGAACTTTACCTGTGCGTCCGGGATGGTCAGTAGGGTAGAGCCGTCTGCGTAGCAGTCGGCGGTAAACTGGGTGGCGTAGTCCAGCGGGTAGGCGTGGTCAAATACCAGTTCGTCCGTATCAGCCGGTGCTGTGGGCGCGGCAGTACAGCCGGCAAGCACCAGCGCAGCGGCGGGCAGAGCCTTTAAAAATTGAGCGCGGGTCAGCTTCATGGAAGGTTACTCCAAAGTAAAGGTCAGGGTGTATTCGATCTCGTGCGGGGTGCTCATGGCCACCGTGTCGGCGGTCACGGCCAGCGGGGTGCCCAGGGCAGCGACCGGGATCTCAAAGGTGGAGTTGCCCTCGGTGTTGGTGGGCAGGTACTTCTCGCCGTCCACGACCATATAGTCATAGTTGGGGCTGCTCCATGCGATGGTGGCGGTCATCTTGCCGTCGGCCACGGTCAGAGTGGCGGGGCTGTCCACGGTGGCACGACCGGAGCCGCCCTCCAGTGCCACAGATACGGTGTATTCGCCGTCTGCGGGGGTCTCGGAGACTTCCTCGGTCTTGGGCTGGGCATTGCGCACGCTCACGGTGTGGTCGTACCAGGTACCCTTGGAGCCCAGAATGGCCAGCGGGAAGTCGGTATCCAGCGCAGTGACCGGGATGTCATAGCCGTACACCTCTTCGCTGGTGCCGTCGGAGTAGGTCACAGTGTCGGTGGTGGGCAGCAGCCAGTCCGTTTTGTGGGCCTCGGCATCAGCGGCCAGGCCGGGGTACAGGTTCACGATCTTTTTGGACACCAGGCTGACGTGGAAGGTCATCTTGCCGTCCTTGACGGTCAGGGTGCCTTTGCCGTCGCAGGCCTCGTTGGCATGGAACATGCCGCTGTCGGTATCAAACTCGGCAGTGTATACGCCGTCCGGCAGAGCGGCGGTCTCCGTGACTTCGGATGCGGCGGAACTTGCCGCGCTGGAAGGGGCCTCGGAAGAGACGACCGACGGAGCGTTGGAAGAAGTGCCGCAGCCTGCCAGAGAAGCGGCCAGCAGCACGGTGACAACGGAAAGGGAAAGCATCTGTTTGCAGCGCATAGAAAAATACCTCAATGTTTCAGAATCAGAAAGGGAGAAACTCCCTGCGTGTTTCAGTATACCACAATCCTGCCAAAAATAAAAATTGCCCGAAAAGATCACTCCCTTCGGGCAATTTGACAGTTATTTTCAGCCGTTCAGAGAATCAAGGGCAGACTTGGTGTGGGCAACGTACAGCTCCTGAATGGAGGGCACTTCGCCCAGACCGGCGATCTGGCAGTCCACAGACTCAAATGCGCCGGAGGCGTTGAACTGGCTCAACCAGGAATCCTCGTCGGAACCGGCCATGTCGTTGTTGGCGTGGTCGCCTGCCACTACCATCAGGGGACGCAGGACGACCTTGGTGTAACCGGCGGCCTTCACAGCCTCGATCACGTTCTCGCAGGCAGTTTCCTCGGGCTCACCCTCCACGGTGCCGATGAACACATTGTCATAGCCCAGGGTCTGCATGGTGGTCTGCATCTGGCTGTAGCTCACCTTTGCAGTGTGGGAAGTGCCGTGGCCCATGAACACGAAGGCGACCTTCTCGGCAGCGGCGGCGTCCAGGCTCTCGTAACCGGCATCCTTCACGGCGGCCTCGGTCACGGCCTTGGCAACCACTTCCTTGTCGGAGTTGATCACGGTGGCGTCAGAGCCGACCTCGCCCAGCAGGGGCTCAGCCACGGCAACGCTCTCGAACTTGTCGCGGTAGGAGTCAATCATCTCCATCATCTCGTCGTACTCGGCACCGTGCATCAGATGGGTGGGCTGCACGATCAGGTTCTTCACGCCGTTGGCCACAGCGCGATCCATGGCCTGCTGCATGTTGTCGATCTTCTCGCCGTCACGGGCCTGCACATGGTTGATGATGATCTGTGCGGTAAAGGCGCGGCGCACGCTCCAGTCAGGGTAGGCGGCCTGCAGGGCGTCCTCGATGCCCTTGATGTCCTTCACACGGCTGTCGTTGAAGGAGGTGCCAAAGGAGACCACCAGCAGCTCGTTCTCGCCGATGTTGTCCTCGTTGCGGGCGGCATCCTTGGAAGCATCGCCGGTGTCACGGCCAAAGTAATCGGGGTCAGCATTTTCGCCTTCCACCAGCTCCTTCTGAGCGTCGGTCAAGGCGTCCCAGGCAGCCTTGGCAGCAGCACACTGCTCGTCGGTGCTGTCGTTGCGCTCCTGGACATAGATGGCATCGATCAGGTCTGCCACGTTCTTTGCGGCAGCCTCGTCGGCGTCCTCGCCGGATGCTTCGCTGCTGGCAGCGGCAGAAGAACTTGCTGCGCTGGAAGCGGTGCTGGATGCGGCGCCGCCGCAGCCGCTGAGCACACCGGCGCACAGAGCCAGGGCAGTCAGGGCGGCAGCAGCCTTGCGGATGTTGCGTTTTCTCATGATAAATTCCTTTCCTTTTTGTTCGTATAGAACGGTTTGCATCCCCCTGAACAAGGTTCTGAAAGGGCGTTTTCCGCAAACAAAAAAGGCCTTTCTGCTTGCGGAATGGCAACACAAAAAGACCCATGATCCATAGGCTTTTCGGCACGACCAATTCCTCGTGGTCCGGAGCGGTGCGCTCCTGTACCAACAGCAGGCAGGTTTCCTGGCTGAAAGATCTGCGCCCGCCGCCGCCTTCCCAAAGCAACGCTTCAGTGGCCGGTGCCAGAAGCACCCGGGCCGCGGGCTCCCTTATCACAGTGACGAGATCGTGCGGGATTTGCACCCGTTTCCCTTTTAACGTTCCTGCCGCGGCAAAGCGCCTGCGGCGGAACGCACCTGCTGTTTTTGTTCAGTTCGCAGAGAAGTATAGCACAGTACCGGTAAAAACGCAAGAGCGGCATAAAACAAGCCCCCGACCCTACACGAAATTCATGCAAGACCGGGGGCTTGTTGTGCTGGAGCAGGATACGGGACTCGAACCCGCCGCCTACTGCTTGGGAAGCAGTCGCTCTACCGGATGAGCTAACCCTGCACACTGCTTTATTATTGTAGCAAAGCAGGGGACAAATGTCAAGAGCGGATCGCGCCGAAAACGGTCGGGTCAGTTTTTCGTGGTGTAGGTCAGGTCCAGCACCGGGGTAAAGGGGTCGAACACCAGTCCTTCCACGCCGTCGGCCACCAGCAGACGCTTCTGCTGGGCAGCAAGCGGCACCACCGTGCAGCCCTCCAGCAGCTGGCGTTCACAATCGCGCAGCAGCTGGCAGCGTGCGGAGCCGGTGCGCTGGATGCTTTCAGACAGGGTCCCGGCATAGAGCGGGTCGGTGAGACCGGTCAGATTGTTGTCTCCGGCAAATTGCTGCAGCATCTGGTATACGCTGCCGCCCTCGGCCCGGATGGGAGCCAGTGCGATGGTGTATTTGCCGCTGGCAAGGCGGGCGTCGAACTCCTCCTGCGGCACCTCTTCCACCGAGAAGAAGAGGGAACAGTCTTTCTGCCAGGCACCGTTGATCTGCTCCACCGTCTCGGTCAGGCCGGAGCCCTGGGGCAGCAGAATGGTCACCCCGTTGAAGTCGGAGCTGGCCATGCCCTGCCGGGCCTGCATGTACAGTGCCTTTGCATCCGGGATGGTGGGCAGCAGGTCCCCGGCAGCATCGCGGTAGTCGATGCCGTCCACGGTCAGGCCGTCCGGAACAAGGCCGGTCACCTCCGTGAACAGCCCCGAGGAGGGCACCGACAGGTTCTGCAGGGCGATGCCGGCCAGCGCCTGCCGCAGGGATGCAACCGCGAACACCGAGCCTTCCGATGCGTTGAACAGCAGGGCCCAGGTGGTGTCGGAGTATTCCACGCTCTGCAGGGAAGTGGCTTCGGCGGTGTCATCCAGGGCGGCCGAGCACTTTTCGTCTGCAATAAGCTGGGCGGCACTCTTGTCGGTGTTGCTGGTGTTCTGCACAAGGCGCAGGTTGTTCACCAGCGGGGACGCGGCACTGCGGCGCAGGAACAGGCCGCTGGCCGTCCAGTTGTAGATGTAAAAGCTGCCGCTGGACAGAGTGGATGCACTGCTCAGACCGTAGGTGCCGCGGGTGCTCTCAAAAAAGGCTTCGTCACAGGGCATGGCACCCGGCAGGGTGAGTTTGGAAAGAAAGGTGTCGTCCCGCTCGCTCAGGCGGAACACCAGCGTCAGTTCTCCGATGGCCGACACGCCCAGCGTGCCGGGGTCGGCAGTGCCGTCCAGCACGGCGGCACTGTTCTGGATGGCAGAAAACTCCACCGCATAGGGCGAGGCTGTCTGGGGGTCGAACACCCGGCGAAATGCATACACGAAATCTTCAGCAGTGATGGCGTAGTCCGTGGCGGCACCTTTCGTGCCGGTGTAGGTCAGGCCGCTCTTTAAATAAAAGGTATAGGTGAGCCCGTCGGAGGAAATCTCCCACCGCTCGCACAGGTCCGGCACCAGCTCGCCGCTGGCATTGCGGCGCACGAGTCCGCCGTACAGGTTCTCGCAGGCGATCACATCCTCGGCCTTGGTGGCTACCTGCGGGTCAAGGTTTGCGGGGATATTGTCCACAAACCAGGTAAAGCTGGTGCTGGCGGAGCTGCCGCCGCAGCCCGCAAGCAGAAAAGCAAACGCAGCGGCAAGCACCACTGCGGTCATGCGCAAAAAACGATTCAAGAAAGAAACCCTCATTCCGTTCATCATGGTGCAGAAACCCTCAAAAACGGCTCTGCAACGACAAGTGTAGCAGAATCACAGACAAAAAACAATTGCCTTTTTGTGAATTTACCGCGCTTTTTGGTGCCGAGTGCACGGTTTTCCGTTGCCAAGCGCGGCCAAATGGACTATAATAGTACAGCGAAACTCACAAATGCCGGGCAGTTCCGGCGTGTTCAGAATACGATACTGTACGAAGGAGGATCTGTTTTTATGCAGAAGGATCAACAGAAGCTCGAACAGCTCATCAAGGGCAAAAAGGTGGCCTTTATCGGCGCGGGCGTCAGCCACAAGACCCTGATCAAAGAATTTGTGGAGCTGGGGGCACACGTTACCCTGTGCGACCAGAAAAAGAGCGTGGAGGACTTCGGAGATTACGCCGCCACCATCCGGGAGCTGGGCATCGACCTGAGCCTGGGCGAGAACTATCTGGACGGCTTCAAGGGCCAGGATATCATTATGCGCACCCCCGGCTTTGTGGGCTACTTTGAGAAACCCCTGCAGGATGCCATGGCGGCCGGTACCATGGTCACCAGCGAGGTGGAACTGTTCTTTGATTTCTGCCCCTGCCCCATCGTGGCTGTGACCGGCTCCGACGGTAAGACCACCACCACGACCCTGATCGCCAAGTTCTTCGAGGCCGCTGGCCGCAAGGTACATCTGGGCGGCAACATCGGCGCAGCGCTGCTGCCCATGCTGCCCGAGGTGAGCCCCGACGATGTGGCCGTGGTAGAGCTGTCCAGCTTCCAGCTCATCAGCATGCATTCCAGCCCCAATGTGGCCGTGGTGACCAACGTCACCCCCAACCATCTGGACCACCACAAGGATATGCAGGAGTACATCGACGCCAAGCGCAACATCCTGCTGTACCAGACCCCGCCCTGCCGTGCCGTGCTGGGCTATGAGAACGAGATCAGCCGCTCCATGCAGAAGGACTGCAAGGGCAAGCAGGTGTGGTTCACCCGCTTGCACGACACCGACAACGGTGCTTTCCTGCGCAAGGACGGCATGCTCTGCATGGCCGAGGACGGTGTGGTGACCCCGTTCCTGGCTCAGAAGGACGTGAAGCTGCGCGGCCTGCACAACATCGAAAACCTGCTGGCCGCTGCGGCTGCCGTGTGGGGCCTCGTGCCGGTGGAAGCCATCCAGCAGGTGGGCAGCACCTTTACCGGTGTAGAGCACCGCATTGAGCCGGTGCGCACCCTGGACGGCGTGCTGTACTACAACGACTCCATCGGTACCAGCCCCACCCGCACCATTGCGGGCCTGCGCAGCTTCAACCAGAAGGTCATCCTCATTGCGGGCGGCTACGACAAGCACATCCCGTATGAGCCGCTGGCACCGGAAGTCATTGCCCACGTCAAGAACCTGGTGCTGATGGGTGCCACCGGCCCCCGTATCGAGAAGGCTGTGCGCGAATGCGAAGGCTTTGACGAAGCAGCGCTGCCCATCCAGCACGCCGACAACATGCAGCACGCTGTGGAGCTGGCCCGCGCCGCCGCAAAGCCCGGCGACATCATCATCCTGTCTCCGGCCAGTGCTTCGTTCGACCTGTACCCCAACTTTGAGGTGCGCGGCCGTGAGTTCAAGAAGATCGTCAACGCGCTCAAGTGATCGCACGGGTCAACACCCCGGCGCGCCGTGCCCGCTTCCGGAACGCTTGCCGGGGCCGCTGGGTGCTGGACGCCCTGCTGCCGCTGGATCAGCAGATCTTCGGCAAAAGCCAGCCCGGCCGGTTCTATGCTGGTCCCACGCTAGCGCTGGAACTCAGCGGCCGCACGGCATGGGCAGCCGGGCATGCAAACCCGGAGGAGCTGGCGAGCTTTCTGGCCTTCTGCGGCTGTGAGAGCGTCATTCTGGACGCAGGTGTCTGCCCGCCGCCCACAGGCTGGCACCGGGCCGAAACGCTGACCGTGTTCGGCCTTGCTCCCGGCAAAATGCTGCCCCTGCCTGCTGTAGAGGATGCTCTTTGGAGCAGTCTGACCCTTGACGCCCAGCCGCCCGCCATGACGGTGGCGCAGGCGCTTTATCCAACGGACCCCGCCCGGCGGGACGATGCCTATTCAGAGCTGTGCTCCAAGCGCAGCCGGGGCCGGGCCATGGTCTGGGCGCTGCAGCAGGGCGGGCAGACGGTGTGCACCGTGGGCGCCTATGCGGTCGCAAACGGGCAGGCCTACATGGCCTGCGGCCAGACTGCAGAGCCCTTGCGCGGCAAAGGCATCGGCGGGCGGCTCATCGTGCAGATGGCCAACGCCCTTGCAGCAGAAGGGGAGCACCCGGTGTTCCTCTGCGCCCCGGAACGGGTGCATTTTTACACCCGCCTCGGCTTTGCAAAGCTGGGGGAGTATGTACGTTTTGCCGCGCCGTGAGCCGGACGATTTGAATGCCCTCCGTTTCACTCTGGGCATATTCAGAGGAAGAACGATTTTATATTGGCGTTTGTCGCGGCCCGCAGGCCGCGACAAACGCCCCTCTTGTCCTCTGGCCCAGCGGAGCGTCCATGCTTCTGAAAATACAAGAACATTAAATTAAGGAAACAGATATGTCGATTCTTAACCACTTTTTTGATTACAAACCCGAAGTGCTGGCACTGGACGAAAAGGCCATGGAGCTGTGCCAGCCCTATTTCCGCCATATGGAGGAAATCCGCGATTTCAACCAGCTCAAGATGCTCAAGGCCTTTGCCGACACCCAGATGTCCTCCACCGATATGCTGGGCACCACCGGCTACGGCCTGTGGGACACTGGCCGTGCAAAGCTGGAACAGATCTTTGCCGAGGTGATGGGCGCAGAGGATGCACTGGTGCGCAGCCAGTTCCAGAGCGGCACCCATACGCTGGCGGTGGCCCTGTTCGGCCTGCTGCGGGCAGGGGACACCCTGCTGGCCGCCACCGGCCGCCCCTACGATACGCTGGAGGGCGTCATCGGTCTGGACGGCAAGGGCAAGGGCACCGGTACCCTGATGGACTACGGCATCCAATACGACGAAGCTCCCCTCAAGGCTGACTTCACCCCGGACTACGACCTGATTGCACAGAAGGCCCCCGGGGCCAAGGTGTGCCATATCCAGCGCAGCCGCGGCTACCTGCAGCGCAACGCCTTTGATCTGGACACCATCAAAAAGGTTGCCGACACCGCCCGTGCCGCCAACCCGGATATCATCATCTTTGTGGACAACTGCTACGGCGAGTTCACCCAGACGCAGGAGCCCTGCCAGGTGGGTGCCGACCTTGTGGTGGGCAGTCTCATCAAGAACCCCGGCGGCGGAATTGCGCCCACCGGCGGCTACATTGCCGGCCGGAAGGATCTGGTGGAGCTGTGCGCCTACCGCCTGAACGCGCCCGGCCTGGGCAAGGAACTGGGCTGCACGCTGGAAACGCCCCGCGACATGTATCTGGGCTTCTACTATGCCCCCGGCGTGGTGTGTGAGGCCATCAAGACCGCCATTTATGCGCAGTGCATGCTGGAGCTGCTGGGCAAGCAGCCGGTGCCGCGCTACTGCGAGGACCACAACGACATCGTGACCTGCTTTGATGCCGGCACCGCCGATGCCCTGATCGGTTTCTGCCAGGGCATCCAGGCTGCCAGCCCGGTGGACAGCTATGCGGCCCCGGAACCCAGCCCGGAACCGGGCTACACCGATGAGGTGGTCATGGCAAGCGGCAGCTTTACCCAGGGCAGCACCATCGAGCTGTCCTGCGACGGCCCGCTGCGTGAGCCCTACACCTGCTACCTGCAGGGCGGCCTGAACTTTGCCGCCAGCCGCGCCGGTGTGCTGCTGGCCATCCAGAAGGCTTATTTCAAGGACTGATTGGGTCATTGAAAAAACAACGTCAAAATTGTCCGCTCTGCTTGCCTGAGCACTGTAACAGAAAAGCCCTGTGGCTTCTCAAAACGGGAAGCCACAGGGCTTTTTGTGTCATTCAGCGTCCAACAGCGGCAGGCAGAGGGTAAAACAGCTGCCCTTGCCCGGCTCACTCTGCAGCATGATCTCGCCCCGGTGCAGGTGCGCCAGCTCCTGCGCAATGGTCAGACCGAGGCCGGTGGAATCGTGCTTGGTGTCAGCGGTGGTGTGGAAGTAGCGGTCAAATACGGCGGGCTGATCCTCCGGCGCGATGCCGCAGCCGGTGTCCGTGACCTTTACGCAGGCCTGCCCGTTCTCGACAGCACACACCACGGTGACCCGTCCGCCGGAGGGGGTGTAGTGGATGGCGTTGGTCACAAGGTTCTGCAAGATCTGCTCCAGCCGCACAGCGTCGCCCCATACGGGCAGGGGAGTGCCGGTATCGGTCCGCAGCTCCACTCCTTTGTGGGCGGCTTCGGCCTGACAGGCGCTGCACACCGCTGCAGTCAGGGCTTCCAGCCGGGCGCGGTCCTCGTTGAGCAGGACCTGCTTCTGCTCCAGCTTAGCCGCCAGAAACAGGTCCTCGGTCAGCCTGCGCACAAAGCCCACCCGCTCCTGCAGCACCGGCAGCAGGGCAGGCAGGGCGTCCGGCGCGGCGGCCAGCGTGTCCAGCCCGCTGCCGATGACGAACAGCGGGCTGCGCAGGTCGTGGAAGATGTTCAGCATCATGCTCTTGCGGGCGTCCGTCTCGTTCTGCAGGGCCTGGGTGCGCTGTGTCACCCGGGCTTCCAGCTCCTGCGCCAGCTGCTCGGTGCGGTCAAATTGCAGTGCGTAGCGGCGGCTGACAAACACCAGACACCCCAGCGTAAAGGGAATGTCGTACAGCCGGGCACAGCGCACCATGTAGAAGGGGAAACTTTCCCGGTAAAACCAGAACCGGAAGGATGGCAGTACGATCGTCAGACGCAGGCCAAAGGTCAGGATGTAGCCTGCCAGCAGATACCAGGCCGGGCGCTCTTTTTTCGCCAGTGCCTGGGCCAGCACCACCAGCACCATCGCCATACCGGCCTGCAATGTGACGCTGCGCAGTACCGGCTGGGTGGATGTGCCCAGCATCAGAAACAGCAAAGTGGCCAGCACCGAGAGTGCAAAGTGCCGGCTGCCGCGCCGGGGAAGTGCCACATGGAGCAGGGAACAGCACAGCCAGATGGGGGTGAGCACCGCAAAGGGAAAGTACAGCCCCATCAGGAACCCGAGCAGTGCGCCGGTCTGCCCGGCCGGGAACAGCACAGCCAACCCCCAACCGAACATGACGCCCAGATACAGCAGGAAAACTCCCAGTTCATGCTTGGGCTTGAAGCAGAACAGTGCCAGAATGCCCGCACCCATGCTGGCAAAAGCCACAAGCGCCATCAGCTGCAGGCTGCTGCGCAGTTCGCGCCAGTGCCACAGGGTGTCGGGCAGCATCAACCACATCTGTGGGACCGTGGTGCTGGTCACAGTGATCTCGGACGTCCGGCCGGGCACCGGCCGCACCCAGAAAGCCTCACCACGCTGGTCGGTGGGCTCCAGCCCTTCCGGCACGGCGTCCAGCGACCGGGTGGAAAGGCAGAGCACCAGTTCCGGGACGTTGGCAGGCGCTTCAAAGGCAAAACGCCAGTGCCCGGGGCCGGTCTGCTGCCAGCCGGTCAGGGTGACGCCCCGGGTCAGCTGCTCCTGGGTCAGAGCATCGTCGCTGACCGCCTGCGGACAGCGCAGGTTGAGCAGGATGCACAGCCCCAGGATCAGGCTCACCAGCAGGGCCGAGAGCAGAAAATAGCCGGATGTTTTGTGCCGCATAAACACACCTTCCTCAGAAATACAAGCATAAATCTCGCTAAAAGCGGTTGTCAGGGTATCGTAAATAAGGTATACTGAACTGTAAGGTAGTTTCAGTATACCAGAATTTTGGCAAAAAAGGGAGAGCGGCGGCATGATTCGTGTCCTGTTGGTGGAGGATGATGCAATGATCCGGGAAATGACCCGGATCTTTCTGGAAAGTCAGAAGCGGTTTGAGGTGGTGTGTGCAGCCTCCGGCGAGGAAGCACTGGCCCACGCAAAAGACCCCTTTGACGTGATCCTGCTGGACATCCTGCTGCCGGACACCAACGGCATGCAGCTGTGTCAGACCCTGCGCAGCGGGCATCACTGCCCCATCATCTTTACCTCCTGCCTGGACGATGTGGACACCATCGTGCATGCGCTGGAATTGGGCGGTGACGATTTCCTCACCAAGCCCTACGACAACAAGGTGCTGGTGGCCCGCATTCTGGCCAACGTGCGCCGGGTGCAGATGGATGCCGCCGAGCCCAGTCTCCGGGGCTACACCTGCCCGGCTTTCCGGCTGGATGCCGACAACCGCAGTGTGCACTGCCGGGGCGAGGACATCCATCTGGCTGATATGGAATACCGCATCCTCAGCCTGTTCGTGCGCAATCCCAACACCTTTTTTACGGCCAATGAGCTCTACCAGAAGATCTGGGGCAAGGACAGTCTGGGCGATGTGCGCACCGTGCAGGTGCACATCCACAACCTGCGCAGCAAGATCGAACCGGACCCCGCAAAGCCGGTGTACCTGTGCAATGTGTGGGGCAAGGGCTATGTGTTCCGCCCGGAAGGCAAACAGGAGTAAACAAAACAACAGCGCCGCAGAACATTTCTGCGGCGCTGTTTCCCTCTATACACAAAGTCTGTCTCAGCACACGGCGCGGTGTTCCAGTACGGGCACGGGCTCCACAACCGGCGGGTGCATGCCCTCGCGGTAGTCCAGATCGCCCTGATCCAGACCGCGCAGCAGCACCTCGGCAGTGGCGATGTTGGTGGCAATGGGCACGCCGTGCATATCGCACAGGCGCAGCAGGTTCTGCTCGTTCAGGCTGGAAGCATCCACCTTGAGCGGATCGCGGAAAAACAGCACCAGATCCACTTCGTCGCAGGCAACGCGGGAAGTGATCTGCTGTACGCCGCCCAGCTTGCCGGAGAGGTAACAATGCACAGGCAGACCGGTGGTCTGCGCCAGCATCCGTCCGGTAGTACCGGTGGCAATGACTACATTTTTGGAAAGGATCGCGCTGTAGGCAGTGCAGAACTGAAGCGCAAGTTCCTTGCGGGAATCGTGTGCAAGAATGGCAATCGTCATAGTGTTCTCTCCTTTGTTCTCAGTATAGTGTTGTGGGTGGCGGACAGTTTTGAGACGAAATGATGAAACACGCTGAAATCGTTATCAAAATTTCCAATATAGTTTTACCGCGCAAAAACAGGGGTGTCAAGAGTTTTTTTGAAGATTTTGCAAGAAAAAACGGAGAAAGTAGCACTTTTTATTTGTGAGAAACAGAAAAAACTTGGATACAATAGTTTGCCCCAAAACACGGAAAAACCATCAAAAGTGAAAACAATCTTCAAAAATTGTTGCTGAAGAAAAAACGCTCCATGCCGATAAAACAAAAATGCAGGCCGGGACATCGGACGTCGGCCTGCATGAGAAAATTATTTTCACACTGGGGAGGTGGGGAACTCAGCGGATCTGCCCATCTCCGTGGATGATGTACTTGTAGCTGCAAAGCTCTTCCAGCCCCATCGGGCCGCGGGCGTGCAGCTTCTGAGTGGAGATGCCCATCTCGCAGCCCAGCCCGAACTCTCCGCCATCGGTAAAGCGGGTGGAACAGTTTACATACACGGCAGCACTGTCCACAGCTGCCGTGAACCGGTCGGCGTGGGCCTGTGTCCGGGTCAGGATGGCTTCGCTGTGGCCGGTGGAGTGAGCAGCGATGTGGGCAATGGCCTCGTCCACGCTGCCCACGACCTTGACGGCCAGAATGTAATCCAGAAACTCGGTGTCAAAGTCCTGCGGGCCTGCCGGGATGCCGGGGATGATGGCCGCGGCGCGCTCGTCCAGCCGCAGTTCCACCGGATGCAGGCCCTTTGCCGTGCGGTCCGGGCCGAGGCGCTGAGCCAGCTTGGGCAGAAACTCTGCCGCAATGGCCGAATGCACCAGACATACTTCCTCGGCATTGCACACGCTGGGGCGGCTGGCCTTGGCGTTCTCAATGATGTCCAGTGCCTTATCCTGGTCGGCGGTGTCATCCACAAAAATGTGGCAGATGCCGGTGCCAGTCTGGATGCAGGGGACCTTGGCGTTTTCCACGCAGGCGCGGATCAGCCCGGCACCGCCGCGGGGGATCAGCAGGTCCACATAGCCCACGGCGGTCATCAGGGCGTTGGCCGAGGCGTGGGAGGTGTCCTCGATCAGGCTGACAGCGGCTTCCGGCAGGCCGTTCTCCACAAGACCCTGCCGCAGCGCTTTCACGATGGCATTGGCGCTGCGCCAGGCCTCTTTGCCGCAGCGCAGGATGCAGGCGTTGCCACTCTTGATGGCAAGGGCGGCGGCGTCGCTGGTCACGTTGGGGCGGCTCTCGTAGATGATGGCAATCACGCCCATGGGCACGGCGGTCTTTTCGATCACCAGCCCGTTGGGGCGCTCCACCCGTTTCAGCACCCGGCCCACCGGGTCCGGCAGGGCGGCCACCTCCAGAATGCCCCGGGCCATGGCTCCGATGCGCTCCTCGGTCAGGGCCAGCCGGTCCAGCATCACGTCGCTGATGTGCCCCTTGGCGGCGGCCATATCCTCGGCGTTTGCGGCCAGGATGGCCTCCATGTTTTCCGGGTGGCACAGCCAGTCGGACATGGCCCACAGAGCGTGGGTGCGGGTCTCGCTGCTTGCCAGTGCAACGACTGCTTTTGCTGCGCGGGCGGCTTCCAGAATCTCCTGTGTCGTCATGCCAGATCCTCCTGTCTGCGTCCTTTGAAACGGGTCCCGGCGGGCTTGCCGTCGGCAATGTCGTACAGCACCTCCGGGTGTGCGCCGTTGGCAATGACCATATCGGCGCCGCTGCCGGTGACCATGCGGGCAGCCCGCAGCTTGGTGGCCATGCCGCCGGTGCCCAGTGCCGAACCGGCCCCATCGGCCAGTGCCATTACCTCGGGGGTGATCTCTTCCACCAGCGGGATGAGCGCAGCGTCCGGATGGGTGTGAGGGTTGGCCGTGTACAGGCCGTCGATGTCGCTCAGCAATACCAGCAGGTCGGCTTTGCAGCAGCAGGCCACGATGGCGGCCAGGGTGTCGTTGTCGCCGATGGACGTGATCTCGTCGGTGGCAACGGTGTCGTTTTCGTTGATGATGGGCAAAGCCCCCAGTTCCAGCAGGCGGGACAGGGTGTTCTGGAAGTTGACCCGCCGGTCAGTATGCTCCACGTCCACGCCGGTGAGCAGGATCTGCGCAACGGTGTGATTGTAGGCATTGAAGAGCCGGTCGTAGGTATACATCAGCTCACACTGACCCACTGCGGCACAGGCCTGCTTGCTGGCGGTGTCCTTTGGGCGCTGCGGCAGCGACAGCTTGCCCACGCCCATGCCAATGGCACCGGACGATACCAGAATGACCTCGTGGCCCTCATTTTTCAAATCGCTCAGCACCTTGACCAGCTGCTCCGTATGGCGGATGTTCAGCCGTCCGGTGCCGTATGCCAGAGTAGAGGTGCCTACCTTCACAACGATGCGCATAAGTCCATTAACCCTTTCCCATTTCCTTTGTCTTGTCGTAAGCGGCAAGCACGGCGTCCATCACCGCGCCCCGCAGGCCGTGCTCTTCCAGCACGCGCACGCCCTGAATGGTGCTGCCGCCGGGGCTGCACACGGCGTCCTTGAGGGCACCGGGATGCTGGCCGCTTTCCAGCACCAGCTTGGCGCTGCCCAGGACCATCTGAGCGGCATACTCCTGTGCCTTGGCCCGGGGCAGGCCGCAGGCTACGCCGCCGTCTGCCAGTGCCTCAATGAACTGGTACACCCAGGCCGGGCCGCAGCCGGACACGCAGCTGGCTGCGTCGATCAGGTTTTCCGGCACGGCATCCAGCCGCCCGGCCGGGGCCATGATCTTCCGGAAAGCTTCTTCTTCCTCGGCAGTCACATTGCTGGAGCAGTACTGGATCATGCCTTCGCCCACGGAAGCCGGGGTGTTGGGCATGATGCGGATCACCGGGAAGTCCTCGCCCGCCATCTCCTGAATGCGGGCAATGGACAGTCCGGCGGCCATGCTGCACAGCACGAAACGGCTCGGGCGCTCGTCCAGCGAGAACTTCAGCGGTGCCAGCAGGGCCTCCATCATCTGGGGCTTCACCGCCAGAAAGATCAGGTCGCATTCCGCGGCCACCTCAGCGTTGGTCGCCACTTTGCAGCCCAGTTCCTTGGCCAGAGCCTGCGCCTTGGCCGTGGTGCGGTTTGCCAGATAGACCTTTTTAGGGTCTGCAGCCTTGCACACGGCCCGCGCAATTGCGCCGCCCATGTTGCCGCAGCCCAGAAAACCGATCGTTTCCATCATAATTCATACCCTCCCTTACGGCAGACGATTTCTGCCTGCCTCCATTGTAAGCACGCGGGACGATAAAATCAAGAGGAACCGCCTCTTTTTTGCCGCGGCAAAGCCGGGCGGCCATGCCGGAAGGGTGGAGGAGGTATTCTGATTTGATATGGCTGGATGCCCAAAAATGTACGCGATGCAAAACACAAACTTGCGTGAATGCACAATAAATTCAAAAAGTGTACAAAAATTGTCCTTGCTTTTTGACAGGATTCTGCGGTAAAATAGGACATGGAAAATCTTCTCACGGATTTCGCCGCACAGGGCAGAAAAATTTCTGCCTGGAAAGGATGGTTTTTGTGTCACAGACGACCAAGCGGGCGCTGGAGGCATCGCTCAAAAAGCTGCTGCTCCAGAAGCCCCTCAACAAGATCACGATCAACGACATCACCGAGGACTGCGGTGTGAACCGCATGACCTTCTATTATCATTTCAAAGACATCTACGATCTGGTGGACTGGATCCTTGTGGAGGACGCCTCCAAGATCCTGGAGGGCCGACAGAGCTTTGAGACCTGGAACGAGGCGTTTCTGGACATTCTGCAGCGGGTGCAGGAGAACAAGACTCTTGTGCTGAATGTTTACCGTTCGGTGGGCCGCGAGCAGGTGGAACAGTATCTTTATAAATTGCTGGATCCCACGCTGAAGGAATATGCCGACCGCGAGTGCAAGGACATCACGGTCCAGGATGCCGACAAGCAGTTCGTGGTGGACTTTTATAAGTACGCTCTGGTGGGCATGACGCTGGAATGGATCCGCCGTGACATGAAAACCGACCCGGCGGCCATGACCGAGCGGCTGGGCACCATGATCCACGGTGACCTGCGGCGTGCCCTGTGCCGGCTGGCCAGCAACCGGGGCGGCACCGCACGGGACGAGGATTAAGCCCCGGAACCGGCCGAAAACGTAAAAATCTTATCAAACAGTGCGCCGTGATGGGTTTTCCATCACGGCGTATTTTCTGATTATGGCACCTTTCGACTGAACGTGGTACCATACATCCATAAAATAAAGGATGATTTCAACAGAATCTGTTTGGAGGAAAACGACTTATGAACACTTCTCTTGAGAATTTGACCCATAAGATGCAGCGTGCCGCCGTTGGCAAGATGGTGGACGTGGTGCTTTCTCATGCAGATAAGGATCCTGAAAAGACCATGGGCCAGATCGTGGATCTGGCAAAGCAGTTTTACGGCAGCTCCTTCAGCGATGAGACTTACGAGCGCGCCAAAAAGACCCTGAGTGACCCGGACAGCAAGTGGTCCAAGCTGATCAACTGTGTGCTGGACCAGACCGACCCCAATGTTGCCCGCACCATGGCCCTGAACCTGGGCTATGAGGCTTTCTTCCGGGGCACCAAGACCATCCGCGAGAACCGCGTGAAGTACCAGTGCAACATTCCCTGGCTGATCCTGTTTGACCCCACCTCTGCCTGCAATATGCACTGCGTGGGCTGCTGGGCCGGTGAATACGGCCACAAGAACAACCTCAGCTTTGAGGATATGGACAAGATCATCACCCAGGGCAAGGAGCTGGGCGTGTACCTGTACATGCTGACCGGCGGCGAGCCGCTGGTGCGCAAGAAGGACATCCTGAAGCTGGCCGAAAAGCACAACGATGTGCAGTTTGCCATCTACACCAACTCCACCCTGATCGACGAGCCCTTCTGCGAAGAAGTGGTGCGCCTGGGCAACATTGCCTTTATGCTGTCCATCGAGGGCACCCCGGAGACCAACGACGCCCGCCGCGGTGAGGGCCACTATGCTGCCGTTATGAACGCCATGGACCTGCTCAAGAAGCACGGCATTGTGTTCGGCACCTCCATCTGCTATACCCGCCAGAACATTGAGGCCGTCACCAACGACACCTTCATGCGTTTTCTGTGCGACAAGGGCGCACACTTCGGCTTCTATTTCCACTACATGCCCGTGGGCAACGATGCTGCTCCGGAGCTGATGCCCACCCCGGAACAGCGCCAGTATATGATCAAGCGCATCCGCTACCTGCGTTCCGAGGAGTGCGACATCCCGTTCTACCCCATGGACTTCCAGAACGACGGTGAGTTTGTGGGCGGCTGCATTGCCGGCGGCCGCAACTACTTCCACATCAACTCGGCCGGCGACGCAGAGCCCTGCGTGTTCATCCACTATTCCAACGCCAACATCCACGACCAGAGCATTCTGGAGATCCTGCACAGCCCGCTGTTCATGGCTTACCACAACGGCCAGCCTTTCAACAAGAATCACCTGCGTCCCTGCCCGATGCTGGAGAACCCCGAGCTGCTGCAGAAGATGGTGCACGAGACCGGTGCCCACAGCACCGACCTGCAGTCGCCGGAGAGCGTGGAGCATCTGTGCGAGAAGTGCAAGAGCTACGCTGCCAACTGGCAGCCCACGGCAGACGAGATCTGGTCCCATACCAAGATCCGCGAGAGCCGTTACGAGAACTATAAGGATTGGAAGCCCTCTCAGCCGCTGGACTGAGCTGAAATCTGAATCAAAGCAATAAACGACCCCCGCCCTGTGTCCCTTCCCGGAACATAAAGCGGGGGTCTTGCTGTGCATGTTGGCGGCTATTTATTTCTTATCGCTTTCTTTAATTGCCTTTAGAATACAAATTCCCATAGCTAAAACAGGAAACAGCACTCTGAGAGCTAAAAACCCTTGTGGGTCTCCAAAATTGATGTTTACGTCTGCAAATAGTCCAACGAACCATGCCGCTAAAGTAGAAATGATCGCGATTGTGTAAGTCATTTGTCAAACCTCCGTGAATTATTTCTCGGTTGTGTTTTTGCCCCGTACAAGCATACCGGCAATTGTGATTAAAAGACCTGCGGCTCCACCAACAAAAGCAAAAATATTACTTATAGATAAGGCGATCCCAGCCAGAATAACAGCGATACCCAATAACATCATTTTAATACCCATTAAATCGTTCTCCTTTATATACGTTCTTATGATACGGCATGACTAAAAAATACCCCGCATCGGAAGTGCTCTGATGCGGGGCAGGGAAGGTTTACTGGTTCTCAGCAGATTGCGGTGCAGCGGGCTGTGCGGCTGCATCGTCTGCGGGGTCGCCGAACTGGTCGTGATAGGTGTTGAGCATATCCAGCTCTTCGTTGCGGCGCAGACCGTGAATGACCAGCTTTTTGATCACGTCGTAGATCACGGCGAACAGCGGCACGCCCACGATCATGCCGGCAAAGCCCCACAGGCCGCCAAACAGCAGGATGGCAAACAGCACCCAGAAGCTGGAAAGGCCGGTGGTGTTGCCCAGGATCTTGGGTCCGATGATGTTGCCGTCCGCCTGCTGGAGCACCAGCACGAACAGGACGAACCACAGCGCTTTGATGGGGTTCTGGATCAGAATGAGCAGCGTGGCCGGGATGGCACCGATGAATGGCCCGAAGAAGGGGATCACGTTGGTCACACCGATGATCACCGAGACCAGCAGCGCACTGGGGAACTTGAAGATCAGGCAGCCGATATAGCACAGGACGCCGATGATGGCAGAGTCCATGATCTTGCCGTTGATAAAGCCGCCGAACATCCGGTCTGCGTACTTCACTTCTTCGGTGATCAGGTTGGCCCAACGGGGCTTGACGAGGCTGTAAAGCACCATTTTGGCCTGCTGCACAAAGCGTTTGCGGCTGGCCAGAATGTACACGGCCACGATGATGCCGATGATCAGGTTCTTGGCTACGGTCACCACATTCAGCACGCCGATGGCAGCACCGCTGACGATGTTCTGCATGGAGGGCAGCAGGGTGTTCTTGATCCATGTGTCCAGATTGGTATTCAGGGCGGCGTAAGCCGAATTGAGCAGTTCCATGATCTGCTCGTTCTTCTCAATGAACTCCAGATGGTTTGCCCAGTACATGAACTTTGTAATATTGGCCTGCGCGGTGTAGTACAGGGTGGTCACGCTGGTGATCAGCTGCGGGATGATCATCATGCACAGCGCGTAGATCAGCAGAAGCCCGAACAGGATGGTGAACGTCACGGACAGGGCGTTGATCAGGTTCTTCATCTTTTCCGGGATGAACCGGCGCAGGAACGCCTCAATGGTGTTGCACACCGGCTTGAGCAGGTAAGCGATGACGGCACCGTAGATAAAGGGCATCAGGATGCCGGTCAGGGTGGAGATGGCGTCCCCAAAGCCGTCAAAGCGGTAGATCAGGAAAAAGAAGATGATGCTGAGAGAGATGGCCCCAAACCCGGCAAGCATCCCGTAAAGATAAGGCTTGATGTGCGGTTTTTTGTCGATCATGGCAAACTCCATTCCCGTCGGGGGCTGCAGGATGCCCTTCGACGCTTATTAGATTTTATTGCTTCTGCGCCAGATGTGCAGCTTGTCGGCCTCACGGATCAACTCCTCGCGGAAGTCCGGGTGTGCCACGCTGATCAGAGCCTCGGCCTTTTCCCAGGAGGTCAGGCCCTTCAGGTTCACACAGCCGTACTCCGTGCACAGATAGTGCACATTGGCGCGGGTATCGGTAACGATGCTGCCGTTCTCCAGGGTGGGGCGGATGCGGCTCTCCAGCTGACCGGTCTTTTTATTAAAGAAGGTGGAGGACAGGCAGATAAAGCTCTTGCCGCCCTTAGAAAGGTAGGCACCCAGCACAAAGTCCAGCTGGCCGCCTGCACCGGAAATGTGCTTGATACCGGCACTCTCGGCGTTCACCTGACCAAACAGGTCGATATCCACGGCATTATTGATGGAAATGAAGTTATCTAGGGCAGAAATGCTGCGGATGTCGTTGGTGTAATCCACGGGAGCGGACATGCACTCCGGGTTGTCGTTCAGGTAGTCGTACATCTTCTGGGTGCCTGCACCAAAGGCGTAGACCTGACGGCCCTTGTCCAGCTGCTTGCGGGCACCGGTGATCTTGCCGGCCTTGGCAATGTCCACAAAGGCGTCCACATACATTTCGGTATGCACGCCCAGGTCCTTCAGGTCGCTCTGGGCGATCAGGCCGCCGATGGCGTTGGGCATACCGCCGATGCCCAGCTGCAGGCAGGCACCGTTGGGGATCTGCGGAACGATCAGGTTGGCAACCTTCAGGTCCACTTCGGTGGCAGCACCGGGAGCGGCCATCTGGCCGATGGGCGGGTTGTCGCCCTCCACGATGCCGGTCACCTGCGAGATGTGCACGCAGTTCTCCATGCCGCCCAGGCAGCGGGGCATGTTCTTATTGACCTCCACGATGATCTTTTTGGCCTTTTCGCACACGGCACCTAGATGGGAAGCGCTGGGGCCGAAGTTGAAGTAACCGTGCTCATCCATGGGGGTCACCTGGAACACGGCCACATCGACGGGGTCCGGGCTCTCACGGTAGTAGCGGGGCAGCTCGGAATAACGGATGGGGGAATAGAAGGAGAAGCCCTGCGCAATGGCCTTGCGCTCAATGCCGCCCATATGCCAGCTGTTCCAGGTCATGTGGGCAGCGGGGTCGTCGATCTGGAAGATCTCAGGGACCCACATCAGAATGCCGCCGCGGAAGTTGACCCCTTCCAGCTCCGGCAGGCGCTTGGCCAGCTCGGCATCCACAGCAACGGGGGTGTTCACGGCCCAGCCGTAATCCACCCAGTCACCGCTTTTGACCAGAGCAGCAGCCTGTGCGGCCGTCATGCGTTTCTGAGCGTATAGTTCCATAAAATCCATTATAAACCATCCTCTCCTAAAAAACATAAAAGAATTGTAAACTTTCTACAATTCTGCACGGATAAATTTTGGCGGCACAGGCCGCCCGGCGGGGGTGCCTGTACACAGCTTTGCCACATCTGTCTGTTACTATATAAATAAGGCACAGAACAAAGGCACAGAGCAGATGCGTCTGCACAACTTAGTTATAACATTAACAAAGTGCAGAATCAATAGTTTCGGGCGAAAAAATACGCCATCTGGCAATCTGACTAAAATTCTTGGCTTTTTGTGACGATTGTTTGGTGCGCAAAATCCAAAAAAGTTGGGAAAAGGACTTGATAAAATTTTGACGATGTGATTTACTAATAACGTAGCAAGCAGCTGCCCTGCAGTGCAGAATTGATTGTTTAAAATTTAACGATAAATCGTTCTGCGGCTTGCACACAAGACTGGAAAGTGCTATCATGGCAGAACCAAAACGCGCTTTTCACAGCGCACAAGGAGGACACTGGCCGATGGCAACAGCAGTTTATCCCGGTTCGTTCGATCCGGTCACCAAAGGACATCTCGACATCATCAAGCGCGCCGCCAAGATCAACGATCATTTGATCGTTGCGGTGCTGATCAACAGCGCAAAAGACCCGCTGTTCACCGTGGAGGAGCGTGTGGCACTGCTTACCGAGTGCTGCAAGGGCATCCCGAACGTCAGCGTGGAGAGCTTTGACGGCCTGACCGTGGAGTTCGCCAAAAAGCGGCACGCATCCGTCATGGTGCGGGGGCTGCGGGCGGTCACGGATTTTGAAAACGAGATCCAGCTGGCTCAGACGAATCACGCATTGATGCCCGGCATCGAAACCATGTTTCTGGCCACCAGCATCAAATGGAGCTACCTTTCTTCCACCATCGTGAAGGAAGCAGCCCGCTACGGCAGCGACATCGGCAAATTCGTGACGCCCAATGTGGAAAAGGCCGTCAACGAAAAGTTCGATGAACGGCGCCGGAACGGCAAGCTCTGATCTGTTTAAAAAAATGTCCACAGGGCATTTTGATAAAAAGGTTTACGAAACGTAACACACATACAATTCAGGAGGCTATTCACATGAAAAAGATCGTTATCGCATCTGCATGCCGTACCGCTATCGGCAAGTTCGGCGGCACCCTGGCCAACGTTCCCGCAGCTGAGCTGGGCTCCATCGTCATCAAGGAGGCCCTGAACCGTGCAAACGTGAAACCCGAGCAGGTCGATCATGTTTACATGGGCTGCGTCATTCAGGCTGGTCTGGGCCAGAACGTCGCTCGTCAGGCTTCCCTGAAGGCTGGCCTGCCCATCGAGACCCCCGCTGTCACCGTCAACGTGGTGTGCGGCTCCGGTCTGAACTGCGTGAACATGGCTGCTCAGATGATCGAGGCTGGTGATGCCGACATCGTGGTCGCAGGCGGTATGGAGAACATGGACATGGCTCCCTTTGCACTGCAGAAGGCTCGCTACGGCTACCGCATGGGCGCACCCATGGGCAAGAGCGAGATCGTGGACACCATGGTCAACGATGCACTGTGGGATGCAACCGGCTTCAACAAGCACATGGGCATGACCGCTGAGAACGTCTGCACCAACGAGACCTATCAGAAGAAGTACGGCTACAACCCCATCACCCGTGAGCAGCTGGATGAGTTCTCCTACAACAGCCAGGTCAAGGCTGACAAGGCCATCAAGGACGGCGCCTTCAAGGACGAGATCGTTCCTGTTGTCATCAAGGGCAAGAAGGGCGACACCGTGTTCGATACCGATGAGGGCCCCCGTCTGAGCGCTCCCGAGGTGCTGGCAAAGCTGAAGCCCGCTTTCACCAAGGACGGCATCGTCACCGCCGGCAACTCTTCCGCCATCAACGATGGTGCTGCTGCTCTGGTCATCATGAGCGAGGAGAAGGCCAAGGAGCTGGGCGTGAAGCCTCTGGCTACCTGGGTTGCAGGTGCTCTGGCAGGCGTTGAGCCGGAAGTCATGGGCCTGGGCCCCATCGCTGCTACCAAGAAGGTCATGGCCAAGACCGGCCTGACCGTTGCTGACATGGATCTGATCGAGGCCAACGAGGCATTTGCAGCTCAGTCTGTGGCTGTCAGCCAGGCTCTGGACTTCGATATGAGCAAGGTGAACGTCAATGGCGGCGCAATTGCTCTGGGCCACCCGGTCGGCGCTTCCGGTGCTCGTATCCTGGTCACCCTGCTGTATGCCATGAAGCATCGTGGTGCTCACAAGGGCCTGGCTACCCTGTGCATCGGCGGCGGCATGGGCTGCGCTACCATCGTTGAGATGGACTGAGCATCCCGCCTTTGAACATTGACTGAATGACAGACCCGGGGCAGGGGAGGAACCGGAGAGCCTGCTCTGGCCCGGGGGCTGTTTTGTGAGAAAACAGAGAGATCTGATAGGAGGTTTTCACAATGGCATTTGTAAAAACCGAGGTGCAGGGCGCAGTTGAGATCATCACCATTGACCGTCCCAAGGCACTGAACGCCCTGAACCCCGAGGTTCTGGCAGACCTGAAGGCAGCTTTTGAGGCTGTGGATCAGGACACCATCCGCTGCATCGTTCTGACCGGCGAAGGCGACAAGAGCTTTGTTGCTGGTGCCGATATCGGCTCCATGAGCACCATGACCAAGGCAGAAGGCGAGGCCTTCGGCAAGCTGGGCAATGATGTGTTCCTGATGATCGAGCATTTCCCCATCCCCGTGATTGCAGCCGTCAACGGCTTTGCACTGGGCGGCGGCAACGAGCTGGCCATGAGCTGCGACATCCGCATCTGCTCTGACAACGCTGTGTTCGGTCAGCCCGAAGTGGGTCTGGGCATCACCCCGGGCTTCGGCGGCACCCAGCGTCTGGCCCGTCTGGTGGGCATGGGCATGGCAAAGCAGCTGGTCTACTCGGCCCTGAACATCAAGGCCGATGAGGCTTACCGCATTGGTCTGGTCAATGCCGTGTACCCGCAGGCCGAGCTGATGGAGAATGTGCTGAAGCTGGCTGGCAAGATCGCCAAGAACGCCCCCATCGCTGTGCGCAACTGCAAGAAGGCCATCAACGACGGCATCAGCCTGCCCATCGAGAAGGCTGTTGAGGTCGAAGAGAAGCTGTTCGGCGACTGCTTCGAGACCCACGACCAGAAGGAAGGCATGGCCTGCTTCCTGAGCCGTGAAAAGCCGAAGCCCAAGGCAGTGTTCACCAACAACTAATCAACTATACAATTTTTGATATTAAAGGAGAGATTTCCTATGAAGATCGGTGTTATCGGCGCTGGCACTATGGGTCAGGGCATCGCTAAGGCATTTGCTCAGGTTGAGGGCAACACTGTTGCTCTGTGCGACATCAAGCAGGAGTGGGCTGAGAATGGTCTGGCAAAGATCAAGAAGGGCTACGAGAAGCTGGTCGCTAAGGGCAAGATGACCCAGGAAAAGGCAGACGCCATCGTGGCTGCCATCACCCCGGGCCTGAAGGAAGACCTGTGCGCTGACTGCGACCTGATCGTGGAGGCAGCGTTCGAGGATATGAAGGTCAAGCAGACCACCTTTGGTGAGCTGGATGCCATCTGCAAGCCGGAGTGCATCTTCGCTTCCAACACTTCTTCTCTGTCCATTACCGAGATCGGCAAGAACGTCAAGCGCCCTGTGGTCGGCATGCACTTCTTCAACCCCGCAGACCGCATGAAGCTGATCGAGGTCATCGCAGGCTGCAACACTCCTGCTGAGACCGTTGAGAAGATCAAGGAGATCTCCGTTGCCATCGGCAAGAGCCCTGTTCAGGTCAACGAGGCTGCCGGCTTTGTGGTCAACCGCATCCTGATCCCCATGATCAACGAGGCTGCCTTCATCAAGATGGAAGGCGTTTCCGACATCGCTGGCATCGACACTGCTATGAAGCTGGGTGCTAACCACCCCATGGGCCCCCTGGAGCTGGGCGACTTCATCGGCCTGGACATCTGCCTGGCCATCATGGACGTGCTGTACAAGGAGACCGGTGACAGCAAGTACCGTGCATGCCCGCTGATCCGCAAGATGGTCCGCGGCGGCAACCTGGGCTGCAAGACCGGCAAGGGCTTCTACGTTTACAACGCAGACCGCACCAAGACCCCGGTCGATCAGCTGTAATTTCTGCTCAACATTTCTCCCGGCTGTGGGAAAGCGGTCGGGAGGAATTTGTTTGAAAACCGGACTGTTCCGGCAAATGAAAAAAGACCCGTTAGGAGGATATAGCGATGGATTTTACTCTGTCCAAGCAGCAGCAGATGGTGCAGAAGATGTACCGCGAGTTTGCTGAAAACGAAGTCAAGCCCCTGGCCAAGAAGGTCGATGCAGAAGAGTACTTCCCCAAGGAGACCGTCGAGAAGATGGGCAAGCTGGGCATGATGGGCATCTATTTCCCCACTTCTGTGGGCGGTGCCGGCGGCGATGTGCTGTCCTACGTCATGGCTGTGGAAGAGTTGAGCAAGGTTTGCGGCACCACCGGTGTCATCGTTTCTGCTCACACCAGCCTGTGCGCTGCTCCTATTTATGAGAACGGTACCCCTGAGCAGAAGGCAAAGTACCTGCCTAAGCTGTGCAGCGGCGAGTGGCTGGGTGCCTTCGGCCTGACCGAGCCGGGCGCCGGCACCGACGCACAGGGCCAGCAGACCATTGCCAAGGAAGAGGATGACTGCTGGGTGCTGAACGGCTCCAAGATCTTCATCACCAACGCCGGTTATGCTGATGTGTTCATCGTCATTGCCGTCACCGACCATGTGCTGGACAAGAAGGGCCGTCCCACCAAGCTGTGCTCTGCCTTCATCGTGGAGCGTACCGACCCGGGCTTCTCCGTCGGCAAGGCTGAGGACAAGATGGGCATCCGTGGTTCTTCCACCTGTGAGCTGATCTTTGAGGACTGCCGCATCCCGAAGGACCGTATGCTGGGCGTGCGCGGCAAGGGCTTCCAGCTGGCTATGGCTACTCTGGACGGCGGCCGTATCGGCATTGCATCCCAGGCTCTGGGCATTGCTGAGGGCGCTCTGGAGGAGACTGTTGCTTACGTCAAGGAGCGCAAGCAGTTCGGCCGCCCCATCGCCGCATTCCAGAACACCCAGTTCGAGCTGGCCGAGATGAAGGCCCGCGTGGAAGCTGCCAAGTATCTGGTCTACGCTGCCGCTCTGAAGAAGCAGCAGGCTATGGACGGCGCAAAGGTCCGCTACAGCGTGGAGGCCGCACAGGCCAAGCTGATCGCAGCCCGCACTGCCAGCGACGTGACCCGCCGCTGCCTGCAGCTGTTCGGCGGTTACGGCTACACCCGTGATTACCCCATCGAGCGCATGATGCGTGATGCCAAGATCACTGAGATCTACGAGGGCACCAGCGAAGTGCAGATGATGGTCATTTCCGGCGCGCTGCTGAAGTAAGGGAGGCAAGAGTTACAATGAAAGCAATTGTTTGTGTAAAGCAGGTTCCTGATACCTCCGGCAAGGTCGCCGTCAAGCCCGATGGAACCCTGGATCGTGCATCCATGGCTACCATCACCAACCCCGATGACCTGAACGCTCTGGAGGCTGCTCTGAAGCTCAAGGATGCCACCGGCTGCGAAGTCGTTGTGGTCACCATGGGTCCCCCGCCGGCCGAAGGCATGCTGCGTGAGCTGCTGGCTCGCGGCGCTGACAAGGCTGTTCTGGTTTCCGGCCGTGAGTTCGGCGGTTCCGATACCTTTGCAACCAGCCAGATCCTAGCTGCTGCCGTCAACAAGATCGGCGTCGGCCCCGAGGATGTTGTGTTCTGCGGCCGTCAGGCAATTGATGGCGATACCGCACAGGTCGGCCCTCAGATCGCTGAGAAGCTGCATCTGCCGCAGGTCACCTACGTTGCTGATATCCAGAAGGACGGCAACACCCTGACCGTGAAGCGTATGCTGGAGGATGGCTACATGATGGTCAAGGTGCAGACTCCCTGCCTGCTGACCTGCATCAAGGAGCTGAACCAGCCCCGTTACATGAGCGTGAACGGCATCTTCACCTGCTACGACAAGCCGATGGAAGTGTTCGATTACAACGCACTGAAGGACGATCCGCTGATCGAGGTCGATACCATTGGTCTGAAGGGTTCTCCGACGAACGTCTTTAAGTCCTTCACTCCTCCGCAGAAGGGCGCAGGCACCATGCTCACGGGCGACGATGTGGCCGCTCAGCTGGCTGGCGCTCTGGCCAAGAAGCACCTGATCTGATGAAAGGAGCATAGGATTACAATGGCTGATTTTAACGAATACAAGGGCGTCTGGGTCTTTTGCGAGCAGCGCCAGGGCGCACTGATGTCCACCGATTTCGAGCTGGTGAGCGAGGCCCGCAAGCTGGCTGACGAGCTGGGCTGCGAAGTCACCGGCCTGCTGCTGGGCGACAACGTGGAAGGCATTGCCAAGGAGCTGGGCGGCTATGGTGCCGATAAGGTCATGGTCTGCGACAGCCCCCTGCTGAAGGACTACACCACCGACGCATACGCCAAGGTCGTGTGCGACATGGTCAACGAGTACAAGCCCGAAGTCCTGCTGATCGGCGCTACCAACATCGGCCGCGACCTGGGCCCCCGCTGCGCAGCCCGTCTGCACACTGGCCTGACCGCCGATGCGACCCATCTGGACATCGACACCGCAAAGTATGTCGAGTTCCTGAAGGAAAGCTCCACCATCGACCTGTCCAAGCAGAAGTTTGATTATGAGGACCGCAACCTGAAGATGACCCGTCCTGCATTCGGCGGCCATCTGATGGCTACCATCATCTGCCCCCGCTTCCGTCCGCAGATGTCCACTGTGCGTCCCGGCGTCATGAAGAAGGCTCCCTTCGATCAGGCCAAGGCCGATGCCTGCCAGATCGTGAAGCCCGCCTTCAGCCTGACCGCTGATGACATCAAGACCGAGGTCCTGAGCGTCGAGAAGGCCGCTGAGAAGCTGGTCGATCTGATCGGTGCTGACGTCATCGTCTCTGTGGGCCGTGGCATCAGCAAGGATGTCAACAAGGGCATCGAGCTGGCTGAGCAGCTGGCTGCCGCTCTGGGCGGCGGCGTCGTGGGCGCTTCCCGTGCCGTGACCGACGCAGGCTGGATGAGCGCTGACCACCAGGTCGGCCAGACCGGCAAGACCGTGCACCCCAAGATCTATGTGGCTCTGGGCATTTCCGGTGCCATTCAGCACACCGCCGGCATGCAGGATTCTGAGTGCATCATCGCCGTCAACAAGAACGAGAGCGCACCCATCTTCGGCGTGGCCGATTACGGCATCGTGGGCGACCTGTTCAAGGTCGTGCCTGAGCTGATCAAGCAGATCGAAGCAGCCAAGGCTGCTGAGTGATCCGTACATCCCTTTGCGAATAGTACAATAGCCTGAATTGTTGGAGGGCGGTTCTTCGGAGCCGTCCTCCTTTTTTGCGCGCCGCACCCGGCAGGCCCGACACAAACCACTGATTTTTTCCGGTGCATCTGGGCTATACTGCTACTGCGATATGATTTGACAGAACAGCAAGGAGCACGCAGATGAGCATTTGGGAAAAACTGGGCTTTGGCGGATACAGAGGGTTCTCGCGGGAGGCGGAGCAGTTGCTGCAGCAAGCAGTAGAGCTGGCCGGCAGTTTTGGCTGCAGTCAGGCAGACACCGGGCATCTGTTGCTTGCCATGCTGCAGCAGGAGCAGGGGGCTGCGGCGCGATTCCTGAACAGCCGACATATCTCAGAGCAGGCTGTGCGCCGTCAGCTGGCCGAGAACCGTCGCGGCCCGGCGCAGCATCTGGATCGGCACGCCATGGCACCGGACCTGCGCCGCACCATGGATTACGCCCTCATCGGGGCGCAGAACGCCCATGTCTCACGGGCGGAGCCGGAACACCTGCTCTGTGCCATGCTGGAGGATGATGGCTGCACGGCGGGGCTGCTGCTGGCTTCCATGGGAGTGCCCCTCACTGAGGCCGTGCGGGAGTGCCGCCAGTTGTCCGGGCAGTTTGTCTTTCCTGCTCAGCCGCGGGTGTCGGCCAGCATGCCGCGGGCGGGCCGTGCCAGCGATAAATATTGCCGCGACCTGACCCGCCGCGCGCTGGACGGAGAACTGGATCCGGTGTTCTGCCGGGATGCCGAGCTGGACCGCATGGTGGAGATCCTGTGCCGCCGCCAGAAGAACAACCCCTGTCTGGTGGGGGAGCCGGGTGTGGGCAAGACTGCGTTGGCCGAGGGACTGGCCCAGCGCATCGCAAAGGGGCAGGTGCCCCGTGCCTTGCAGGGCAGGCGGCTGCTGGCGCTGGATATGGCCAGCCTGGTGGCGGGCACCAAGTACCGGGGCGATTTTGAAGAGCGCTTCAAGAACCTGCTGGAGGAGCTGGTGCGGGACGGCACCGCCATCCTCTTTGTGGACGAATTCCACACCATCGTGGGGGCTGGTGCGGCGGAGGGTGCCATTGATGCGGCCAGCATCCTCAAGCCGGTGCTGGCCCGCGGCGAGATCCAGCTCATCGGTGCCACCACCAATCAGGAATTTCGCACACACATCCAGAAGGATGCCGCGCTGGAGCGCCGCTTTGGCCGGGTGCAGGTGGAGGAGCCTACTCCTGCGCAGGCGGTGGACATCCTCAACGGGCTGGCCCCGCGCTATGAGCGCTACCATCATGTCACCCTGCCGCCGCAGACTCTGCAGGCGGCGGTGGAGCTGTCGGTACGGTATCTGCCGGGGCGCTGCCTACCGGACAAGGCCATTGATCTGGTGGACGAAGCCTGTGCGGCGGCCCGCATCCGGGCCGAGCAGGAGCAGAAGCCCCAGCCGGTGCTCACCCAGGAAGACATTGCCCGGGTGGTAGCACAGGCCAGCGGGGTGCCTGCCGAACAGGTGAGTGAACAGGAGCGGGAGCGGCTTGAAAAACTGGAAGCCCGTCTCAATGAAGAAATCGTGGGCCAGCAGCGGGCTGCAGCAGCGGTGGCGGGGGCCATCCGGCGCAGCCGCACCGGGCTGGGAGAGCCGGGTCGGCCCATCGGGGCCATGCTCTTCCTCGGCCCCACCGGGGTAGGCAAGACAGCACTGGCCCGTGCACTTGCCGTGAGCTGGTTTGGCAGCGAGAAGGCCCTGCTCAAGTTCGATATGTCGGAGTATCAGGAACAGCACACCACTGCCCGCCTGCTGGGGGCACCTCCGGGCTATCTGGGTCATGACGAAGGCGGCCAGCTCACCGAGGCCGTGCGCCGCCGCCCCTACAGTGTGGTGTTGTTTGACGAGATCGAAAAGGCACACCCGGACATCCAGAACATTCTGCTGCAGATCCTGGAGGACGGTCAGCTCACCGACGCCATGGGGCGCAAGGCGGACTTCCGCAACACCATCGTGCTCATCACCTCCAACTTGGGAGCGCGCTTTCTGGCCGGGCAGTCCGCGCCGCTGGGCTTTGCGGCCGGGTCGGAGGCCGTGTTTGAAAAGCAGGCGGCGCAGGCCGTGGAGGAAGCCAAAAAGTGGTTCCGTCCGGAGCTGGTGGGGCGGTTGGATGAGCTCATCGTGTTCCGCCCGCTCAGCGACGAGAGCATGTCTGCCATCGCGGAAAAAATGCTCTGCAGGCTGGAAGTCCGGGCGGCGCGCAGCGGCTATCAGCTCCGGCACACCCCGCAGGTGGGGGCCGTGCTGGCGGCCCGTGCCCGCTCGGCCTATGGAGCGCGGGAATTGCGCCGACAGGTGGACCGAGCGGTGGAACAGGCGTTGGCCGATCAGATCGCTGCCGGGACTGCCTGCACCGGGCAGCACTGGACTGCGGACTGTACGGCAGAGGGCACCATCGTCCTCCGGCAGGACGAGACGGCGACCCTTTGATACCGGGCAGGGAATGACCAAAATGCCTTGCATCCTGCAGAATTTCTGTTATCATAGAAGCAACAGAATCGCAGGAGGCACCGCATGCACACCTTGTTTCTTTTGAACCCCACCGCTGGCAAGACCGACTGCACCCAGCAGCTGCCGCAGCAGATCAACGCTACAGCTGCCCGGGCAGGTCTTGCCCCGGAGGAATATACCATCCGCATCACCACCCACGCCGGACATGCGCGGGAGCTGGCCCGCGCTGCCGCAGCCGGGGCACAGCAGGCAGGGGAGCCGCTGCGCATTTTCACGGCGGGCGGCGACGGCACCTTCAACGAGGCCCTCACCGGGGCCTATGGCTTTGCAGGCACCGCCGTGGGCTGCCTGCCCTATGGCAGCGGCAATGACTTCCTGCGCACCTTTGGCACACGGGAGGAGTTTCTGGACCTGGATGCCCAGCTGGCGGGCGGGGCGGTGCCCATCGACCTGATGCAGACCAACCTCGGCTTGTCGGCCACCATCTGTGCTGCCGGGCTGGACGCGCAGGTGGCCTACGGCATCCCCAAATTCCGGCGCATCCCGCTGTGCGGCGGGGAGGTGTCCTATCTGCTGTCCATTGTGGAGCAGCTGTGCGGGCACATCGGCCGCCGGGTGGAGTACACCATCGACGGTGAGACCTTTGCGGTGGACTGTCTGATGTGTGCCATCTGCAACGGCCGCACCTACGGCGGCGGTTTCTGCGCCGGGCCGGAGGCGCAGCCGGATGATGGCTGGCTGGATGTGTTCATCGTGCGCAAGGTGGGGCGCTTGACCATCGCAAAGCTGCTGAGCATGTACAAGAACGGCCGCCATTTCCAGAACGGGCAGCTGGTGGAAGCGGCAAAGCCCTATTTCATCTACCGCCGGGCCAAGGCTGTGACCCTGCGCGCCGCCGATGGACGCGGGCCCATCATTGCCACAGCGGACGGCGAATGTGCCCCCTGCGAGCAGGTGCGCGTGGAGGTGCAGCCGCTGTCCGGACGGGTCTGGCTGCCAAAGGCTGCTTACCACAGATTCATGGAGCAGAAAACCGCCGCAAGTGCTGAATGATCGCAAAAACGAGAGCTTTGCCGGGAAGGCAGAGCTCTTTCTTTTTGCGTTGTCCGGTCTGATTTTTTCACTGTCACAAAATGTTAATAAAAAACATTCTAAAAAGTCTTGATTTTTTCGGGCAAGATGAGTACAATACACTTAGCACTCAGAGAAAAGGAGTGCTAAACAGCCCGGCACGGTGAACACGAACCCTGCCGGGTGCAGTAAAGTTTTAAATTATATTTTCTATAGGAGGGCAAGAACTATGAAGATCATTCCTCTTGCAGACCGCGTTGTTATCAAGACTGTTGAGGTTGAGGAGACCACCAAGGGCGGTCTGATCCTGACCGGCAGTGCCAAGGAGAAGCCCCAGGTGGCGCAGGTCATCGCAGTGGGCCCCGGCGGCGTTGTGGATGGCAAGGAAGTCAAAATGACCGTCAAGGTCGGCGACAAGGTGCTCACCAGCAAGTATTCCGGCACCGAGGTCAAGGTGGATGGCGAGGAGTGCACCATCGTGCGCCAGAGCGACATCCTGGCCGTCGTGGAAGACTGAGCGGTTCCCCCTATTTCTGGAAAAATGCAGCTTTAAAAGGAGCGATAGATTATGGCAAAGCAGATCAAGCAGGGCGAGGACGCCCGCAAGGCACTGTGTGCCGGTATTGATACCCTGGCAAATACCGTCAAGATCACCCTGGGCCCCAAGGGCCGCAATGTGGTGCTGGGCAAAAAGTTTGGTGCCCCTGTCATCACCAACGATGGTGTGACCATTGCCAAGGAGATCGAGCTGAAGGACGAGTTCGAGAACATGGGTGCACAGCTGGTGCGTGAAGTGGCCACTAAGACCAACGACGCCGCAGGCGACGGCACCACCACCGCAACCGTGCTGGCACAGGCCATGGTCACCGAGGGCATGAAGAATGTCACCGCCGGTGCCAACCCCATGGATATCCGCCGCGGCATGAGCAAGGCCGTTGCCAAGGCTGTTGAGACCATCAAGGCTCACAGCCAGAAGGTGAAGGACAGCAACGATATCGCCCGCGTCGGCACCATTTCTGCCGGCGACCCGGAGATCGGCCGTCTGATCGCCGAGGCTATGGAAAAGGTCACCTCCGATGGCGTCATCACCATTGAGGAGAACAAGACCACCGCTGAGACCTACAACGAGATTGTGGAAGGCATGCAGTTCGACCGCGGTTACCTGACCCCGTATATGGTCACCGATACCGACAAGATGGAGGCTGCTTTGGACAACGCCGCCATCCTGATCACCGATAAGAAGATCAGCGTCATCCAGGATCTGGTCCCCCTGCTGGAGCAGGTGATGCAGAACGGCATGAAGCTGCTGATCGTGGCTGAGGACATCGAGGGCGAGGCTCTGTCCACCCTGATCGTCAACCGTCTGCGTGGCACCCTGAATGTGGTGGCTGTCAAGGCTCCCGGCTTCGGCGACCGCCGCAAGGAGATGCTGCAGGATATCGCCATCCTGACCGGCGGCACTGTGGTGTCCTCTGATCTGGGCTACGAGCTGAAGGACGCTACCGTCCAGATGCTGGGCCATGCCCGTCAGGTCAAGGTCACCAAGGAGAACACCACCATTGTGGGCGGCGCAGGCGACAAGGATGCCATTGCAGCCCGCATTGCACAGATCCGCAGCCAGATCGAGGCCGCTACCAGCGACTTCGACCGCGAGAAGCTGCAGGAGCGTCTGGCCAAGCTGGCCGGCGGTGTGGCTGTCATCAAGGTCGGTGCTGCTACCGAAGTTGAGATGAAGGACAAGAAGCTGCGCATTGAGGATGCCCTGAATGCAACCAAGGCTGCTGTGCAGGAAGGCGTCGTGGCCGGCGGCGGTACCGCTCCCATCAACGCCATCCCCGCTGTGCGTGAGTTGTGCGACAGCCTGGAAGGCGACGAGCGCACCGGTGCCAAGATCGTGCTGAAGGCTCTGGAGGCTCCTCTGCGCCAGATCGCAAAGAACGCCGGCCTGGAGGGCAGCGTCATCATCGACAAGATTATTTCTGCCAACAAGCCCAACTATGGCTTCGACGCGCAGAACGAGGTCTATGTGGATGACATGATCGCCGCCGGTATCGTCGACCCGACCAAGGTCACTCGCTCCGCTCTGGAGAACGCAGCATCCGTTGCTGAGATGGTGCTCACCACCGAGAGCCTGGTGGCAGATCTGCCGGAACCCCCGGCCCCTGCTGCACCTGCCGGTGATATGGGCGGCATGGGCGGCATGTACTAATAACTGCCAAAAACCCGCATGAACACTTGATTTTTGGAACGTGCGAAAACGGATTTACGCCAAACTTACGCCACTTACGCCAAAAATCAAAGCGCACTATAGGGTAACAAAATCGGCACTTGCTGAAAAGCGGGTGCCGATTTTTTGCGTCCGGGAGTTTTGAAAAAAGGGGAAACATGCTGATGGTTTCTGCATAATTGCATAATATTGATTGCCTGAGATTCTTATTTGAAAAAATGATGATTGGATATTGACAAAATGCCATCATCTTAATATAATGATAGTAAACAAGAATATTTCTATCATGCTCTAGTGAGGAGTGACGTTAATGAATTTGAGCATTGCGGATATTGAAGAGTATTTGTCTATTGTGAGACAAGCGGTACGAGAAGATAGGTATGAGATAGAACGAAATGAGAATCGAGAGGAAAACCTTAAGCTCTCATGGCAATATATGCTTCCTGAAGAAGAAATTAAGAAGATAATTTACAGTCTTACACCGTTGGACTTTTCGGAAGCAGTAAAAAATAGAAAAAAGCGTTTTGCAAATGAAATACTTTACGTTTTTGGAAAAAATGTTAACCTGATTGAGCGAGATACAAGAAAAAGAAATTGAGCTATATATAAAATTTAATAAAGAAATCGATAACTATGTAATTGTAATATCCTTTCATGAAGCAAAACATCCAGTGAAGAAGTATTTTCACTGATTATGGGTATAGCAAGCAACAAAGGGGGTTATAGGAAAAATCATATCGTGTAGAAATACATGATGTGGTTTTTCTTGTATTATATAATTCAAAGGAAGAATAACAAAATGAGCGAAATTAAGGAGGTATCACACATGGAAAGGAGAAGTGCGTTTTGCATAAATTGCCATAGAGAAACAGCCTGCATGCCGCGAAAAGTGAAAATCAATCAGAGCGTCCGAGATAAAAGCTATACTTTTGAGATTACCACATTTGTTTGCTCTGAGTGTGGACGTGAAATTGGTTTTCCTGGATTAATGGACTACAACATAAAGGAAATGGATGAGCAGTACCGCAAAGCGGAGGAAATCATCACGGTGGAGGACATCGAACGCCTGATGAAGCTCTACAATATCGGCAAAGCACCGTTGTCGCTGGCACTGGGCTTTGGGGAAGTGACCATCACCCGCTACCTTGCCGGACAGGTGCCGTCCAAAGAGTACTCGGATATCATGCTGCACGCATTGGCATCGGCTTCCTATATGAAGGAATTGCTGGACCAAAACCGTGAAAAGATCGGAGAGACCGCCTACAAAAAGGCCTATACGGCTGCAACGCAACTGGAAAACCTCTATGTGGCTGTCCCGGTGGAACTGCTGGCGGTGATCGCCTATATCTTCTCGGCGCTGCATGAGGTGACACCACTGACCCTGCAAAAGCTGCTGTATTATATTCAGGGCAACTATGCAGCGATTTACGACAAACCGCTGTTTGATGCCCCCTGTGAAGCGTGGGTGCATGGCCCGGTGTATCGCAATGTCTATAATCTGTTCCGGGATTTTAAGTACAACCCCATTGACGATGACCGCTTTGTGCCGCTGAAGGAGAGCGCTCTGCCGCTTACCCCGGAGGCCAAAGAGGTGGTAGACCGTGTGCTGGATACCTTTGGTATGTACAGCGGAAAGGTTCTGGAAAACATCACCCACAAAGAAGCCCCTTGGCTGGATGCCCGGAAGGGCTTTCTGCCAGACGAAACTTCTCATGCGGAGATTTCGCTGGATGCGATGAAGAGCTACTTCAAAAAGGTGGATGAGAAGTATAACATCCGGACGGAAGAGGGGTTAAGAAAGTATATCAGTAAGATGGTATAATAAGTCGGACTATGCACAATGGTATGTTAATTTATTGTGAATTGTCTTGTTTGTTTCGTAGAAAGTGATATAATTAAATTGCCCTACACGAAAGGTGTGGGGGAAGGAGATTGTTGTCAACCTGTCTGACAGAATATTCACCAGAATTTCTTGCAGCACAGTTGACCAGATTGTTGCCGAATCGGCATTCAATGCGAGTAGACAAATCGTTGAAAGCATGACAATTCTCTCCATCTCGATTATATCATAATTGAGTATTGCACAAAAAATGTAATAGCTAGACGCTCGGACAAAATTGCTGTATAGTAATAATGAGTGGCTACGAATCCCGTATATCCATCGGCTAAGAGATGCTATTCCTCATGCCGATGGATATTGCATTTTTAGGAGCAAATGGAAGATGGATAGCTGGCTGAATGATAGAAAAACAATAGAGAAGAGCATACGACCTTACGCACATTTTGATTCACGGACTAATATTGCAAACGTAAGACAATATATTTCTAATCCTCAAAAAGTTGCAAAACATGGATTTTATCCATTTATTCATTATGAGAAGAATATGGATAAGTTCAAAAAGGGAAAAGGAAAAGTAGAGAAACGACGAGACATTTGTTACGCAGCACATGTTGATCGATGCATTTATCAATATTATAGCCATCTATTAAATGAACTGTACAATCAAAGAACGGACGAGGATGGAATAACAGAAGTTGCGGTTGCTTATCGTACCAATTTGGGAAAAAGCAATATTCAATTTGCCAAAGCAGCATATGACTTTATTCGAGAATCGAAAGACTGCTATGTGATGATTGGAGATTTTACACACTTTTTTGATAATCTTTGTCATGCGTATCTGAAGAAGCAATGGTGTTCGCTGCTTAAGTGCGAGAAGTTGCCAAAAGATCATTATAATGTGTTCAAGAATATCACCTCATATAGTAAATGGGAATTGAGTGATTTGTTAAAAATTCACGGATTATCGCAAAAGCGGAACGGGAGAAGTGCGCTTAATAGACTGCCGAGAGTTTTGACAAAGGAACAATATAATATAAATCGTTCACAAATAAAACCGAACCTTAACCACTATGGTATTCCTCAAGGATCGCCAATTAGCGGAATGCTTGCTAATCTTTATATGCTCGAAGTGGATAAAAACATAAATGAGCTTGTGAAGGCCTATTGCGGATTTTATATGAGATATAGTGATGACTTTATGGTAGTGTTACCCAATAGTCCAGATAGTGAGGCACTAAATGTTTTTTCAAAAGTGAGAAGATTTATTGCTGACGCACCAAGACTGATACTTGAACCAAGCAAAACGCAGTACTTTCATTATACAGGAGAAAAAGTTGAGAATATCGGCAAAGAAATTGACGCAGAGGCAGATGATAGTAAACGATTTATAAATTTTTTAGGCTTTACGTTTGATGGAAAAAAGATTTTTCTTCGTAAAAAAACAACGAGCAAGTATTATTATCGGATGCATCGAAAGGCAAAAGCAATTGCGAGAATTGGTGAGTACACAAAAACGGGAAAACATATCAATAAAACAAAATTGTATATGACTTATTCTGATAGAGGAAACAATAGCAGACACTCAAACTTTTTCACATATGTTGACCGAGCAGAAAAAGAATTTGGTACGGATGAGGATATTAGGCATGATTTGAAAAATCCTATGGGAAAAATCAAAAAAGCTTTAGAAAAGCGCTAGAGCTTGATTGAATAAAAAACAGCCGCCCAGCGACCTTACGGTCTCGCTGGGCGGCTTATTTTTTGCGTTTCCAGAGCAAATATTCTTCGTAGCGGTGCATCTCGTTCTGTTCTTCTTCGGTCAGGCGCTGGCGCTGCTTGCGGGCTTCGTCGGAGGGGTCGATGTCGGTCAAGCCCAGAAGGTAGTCGGCGGAGGTGCCGTAGAGCTTGCAGATGGCAAGCAGCACATCGCTGGGCGGCGAATTGCGTCCCTGCTCCCAAGCGCTGACAGCCCAAACGGTAAGCCCCAGCTTGTCCGCAAGGCTTTTTTGGGTGTCATGGTAGTTCTTTCGGATCTCTGCCAGTCGCTCTCCAAGCATTATCAATACCACCTTTCATGCTACTAGTATAGAGAATTCTACTGGTTTTTGACGAAAGCCGCATTTAAAGTGCTTGATATAGTAAAAATAAGTAGTTATAATGCTAGTATAGGGCGGAACTAGTACAAAAATACTACTTCCGCCGCAACGCTAAGGCAAAGCGAGGGAATCCCCGTTGGAACAACTGATCGACTTTCACGCACCGGAAGTGCAGGCGGTGCTGGATACGCTACTAAAAGATAAATCCACCGGTAAAAACATCATCTGGGCCACCGACCCGCCGGAGGAACTGCAAACGGTAATGTACGAGCCGGTGACGGATAGATCCCAGATCACCACCCAGCAGCTTGGGCTGACTCACTACGAGGTGGTGCTGCCCCGGATGATGAAGCAGACCGACACCCAGCAGCAGCGCACCCGCAAAAAAGGTGAGGTGTTCAGCCCCGCATGGGTCTGCAACAAGATGAACAACGCACTGGATGCCGACTGGTTCGGTGGGCTGGGGGCAGAGCAGACCGCTGGGCAGTTCACCGTGGAGCTGCCCCAAAGCTGGCAGACGGTGGAAACGCCGGTGCAGTTCCCGGCTTGCGGCGGCAAGACCCCGGCATGGGTGCAGTATGTGCAGAGCCGCCGCTTGGAGGTGACCTGCGGCGAAGCCCCCTTTCTGGCGTCCCGGTATGATGCCGCCACCGGCGAGATGATCCCGGTAGCCCGGCGCATTGGCATTCTGGACCGCAAGCTGCGTGTGGTAAGCGAGAACGCCGCCACAGAGGACGAGTGGCGCAAATATGCCACCCATGCGGTGCAGTCTACCTACGGCTATGAGTATCAGGGAGATAATCTTTTGTTGGCACGGGTCAACCTGCTGCTGACCTATGCAGAGCATCTGCAAGCACGCTGGCAGCGCAAACCCACAAAAGAAGAGTTACAGCCTATCGCCAACATGCACAGACGGTGCTTATCGTGACCAGCCGCCCTGCCATTGCCAATAGCTGGTACAGCGACTATGTGCGCTTTCTGGGCAGGGAGTCCGGCTATCTGTTCGTCAGCCATGTGGATACCCTTGCCGGGCAGCCCCATGTGCTGGACGAGCAGGGCTATCTGGATGCCGCCGCGCAGGGCGAGGAACTGTATAAGCGCATTGAGTTCGTCAGCCTGCAGGACATGAAAGGCTCGAAATATTTCGGCGGCGAGTACGACAAGCTGCAACACCTGACCGAGCTGAACTGGGATGTGCTGGTCATCGACGAAGCCCATGAAGGCGTGGACACCTACAAGACCGACCTTGCCTTTGACCGCATCCGCCGCAAGTTCACGCTGCACCTGTCCGGCACGCCCTTCAAGGCGCTGGCGAACGACAAGTTTGCCGGGGATGCCATCTTCAACTGGACCTACGCGGACGAGCAGGCCGCCAAGCGGAACTGGCAGGGCGCACCGGGGCAGCAGAACCCCTACGCAAACCTCCCCATGCTCAACCTCTACACCTACCAGATGTCCGAGATCATCCGGGACGAGATCCAGCAGGGGGTGGAGATCGACGGCGAAACGCAGGAATTTGCCTTTGACCTGAACGAGTTCTTTAAGGTAAAGCCCAGCGGCAGCTTTGAGCACGAAGCTGAGGTGGACCGCTTTCTGGATGCCATGACCACCCAGAACAAATTTCCGTTTTCCACCCCGGAACTGCGTGCCGAACTGAAGCACACCTTCTGGCTGCTGAACCGAGTGGACAGTGCCAGAGCGCTGGCGAAAAAGCTGCAGGCGCACCCGGTATTCCGGGACTATGAGGTGATCCTTGCCGCCGGTGACGGTAAGATGGACGACACGGACGAGAACCAGAAGAGCTTTGACCGGGTAAAAGCCGCCATTGCACACCACGAAAAGACCATCACCCTGTCGGTGGGGCAGCTGACCACCGGTGTTACCATCCCGGAGTGGTCGGCGGTGCTGATGCTCTCCAACCTGAAAAGCCCGGCGCTGTATATGCAGGCGGCGTTCCGTGCCCAGAACCCCTGCCTTTTCCACGAAAACGGCACCTTCCGCCGCAAAGAGAACGCCTATGTGTTCGATTTTGACCCCGCCCGCACCCTGCTGATCTACAAGCAGTTCGCCAACGACCTTTCACAGGACACCGCCAGCGGCAAGGGCGACACCGAGGAGCGCAAGGCGCACATCCAGAATCTGCTCAACTTCTTCCCGGTCATCGGCGAGGACGAGGAAGGGGAGATGATCCCGCTGGATGCAGAAAAAGTCCTCAGCATCCCCCGGAAGATCAAGTCCAAGGAAGTGGTGCGGATGGGTTTCCAGAGTAACTTCCTGTTCCAGAACATTTCCAATGTGTTCAGTGCCCCGCAGGAGGTGCTGGACATTCTGCAAAACTTCCAGCCCGTCAGCGAAGCCAAGGCAAAGCCTATCCAGATCACCCCGGAGACCGGTGCAGACCTCTCCCTGAACGACAAGGGCGAGGTGGATTTGGACGAGGGTTACGTCATCGGCAAGGCAGCGGATGTGTTCGGGGAGAAGATCTACGAAAGCACCCCGGCGCTGGACACCGCCCTGCAAGACCTGACCGATGCCCCGGCTCCTGCCAAAGAAGAGCATCTGGAACCCCTGAAAAAGAGCATCACCAAGGAGATCATCACCCCCATGGTGGAGCAGGCAAAGCAGGAGTATGGTCGGGACCTGAAGCTGTCCGACCAGAAGCGGTTTGAGAGTACCGCCAAAGCCAAGATGGACGTGGCGGTGAACAAGGTGGTGGACAACTACCGCATCGACCAGAGCCAGTTGGAGACCTAGCGCACCCAGCAGCTGCAAAGCTGCACCACCGCCCAGCAGCGTCAGCAGGTGAACCGGGAGTTTGACGCAAAGCAGCAGCAGAGCACCGCCGCCCTGATGGAAAACCTGCAATCCACCATCCAGCAGACGGCGCAGGAAATGCAGCAGACCATCGTACGCACCGTGGAGACCAACCAGAAAGAGCAGGAGAAAAAGGGCTACGAGGACACCGTCCGTGACCATCTCCGGGGATTTTCCCGCACCATCCCGTCCTTCCTCATGGCGTATGGCGACGAGACCGTGACACTGGCAAACTTTGACCAGATCATCCCGGACAAGGTCTTTCAGGAGGTCACCAGCATCACGCTGGAGCAGTTCCGCTTTTTGCGGGACGGTGGGCCGTACATCAACCAAGCCACCAGACAGGAGGAGCACTTTGCAGGTCACCTGTTCGACCCAGTGGTGTTTGACGATTCGGTGAAGGAATTCCTGAACCTGAAGGTCAAGCTGGCGGATTACTTTGACGAGAGCCGCACCGAGGATATCTTCGATTACATCCCGCCCCAGAAAACCAACCAGATCTTTACCCCCAAGTGGGTGGTGAAAAAGATGGTGGATCTGCTGGAGCAGGAGAACCCCGGCTGCTTCGATGACCCCGGCAAGACTTTCCTCGACCCCTACATGAAGTCCGGTCTGTACATTACGGAGATCGTCAAGCGGCTCTACCGCAGCGAGAAGATGCGGCAAGCCTTCCCGGACGATAACGCCCGGCTGGAACATATCTTTGCCAAGCAGGTCTATGGGCTTGCGCCGACCGAGATCATCTACCGCATTGCCATCAGCTACATTTTGGGCTTTGCAAAGGATCACGGCATCACCGCCCACCATATCCGTCAGGCGGATACGCTGGAATTTGCCAAGGCGGGCACCATGGAAAGGGCACTGGATAAGATTTTCAGAGACTGAGAAAACAGAATACGGCATAAAACCAAAGGCGGCTGTCTGCATGGGTGCAGATGGCCGCCTTTTTGTGCTATTCGCGCAACTTTTATGGAAATTTGTTGAAATGGTTACTTTTTGGCCTTTCTCGATGCCTACCAAGTGAGAACATCTTTATCAAGGTTGCTTCAGCCTTGAATACTTTCGGCGTTGCAAATTGTCTGCCTCAGTTGGTTGCTTAACAAACTGACGATATTTTAACTCGGCGGTTGCTTCAACCATATTTTCCAAGAACTTTTTAACAAATTTCTTTTTCGGGTAACAAAAAGCCCTTTTTCGATGCCTACCAAGTAGAGAGATAATTTTTCGGAAGCCCTAAATTCCGAGGATTTTCTATAAAAATCGGCCCCTTGAAAACAGAATAGTTCAATCGTCCGGTACTTCACAAAAGGTACTTCTGTAATTCGCAGCCCGGCCATAACGAAGGTGGGGTGGCTGAAATGCCAATGGTGCGGTGCAAGCCCGCCGCCGGACGATTCCCCACTCCTAGGGTGCCGAGGGCAAATATGGGAGACCTATATCATATTGACGCAGATGGACTGTAAGTCTATCTGCGATGGGGGAGCCGGAACAATTTCCGGCTCTCGTTACATTGAGCCGGACGAGCTGTCCGTTCAGGACAGCTTGCTCGGTGCAAGAGTGCAGAGGGCGCAGCCCTTTGCCCCAGTGATATGATGCTGTGCGTCATATCCTACTGGGTATTATCTGGCGCAAAACGGCGGCAGATCCAGCAGCTCCGCTGCTGCGCACTCTCCCGGCAAGCTGTTGAAATGAAAGAAGCCTCCGCTAAACTTTATACCAAAATCGGGGAAAAGTAATCAAAACAGGTTCACTTAGGGGGCCAATAATAGGCCTACGAAGCCCACGACTTTTGCAATTTCAGGTGCTATGATAATTACAGAGATGCAGCATCTTAATGATTCCCCGCAAAGAAAGAATAGCGATGCAACAAGAAATGGGAACGATGCTTCCTACTTTCACCGAAAATTAGGAACTCTCAGTTCCTGTTCGATTCCAAGTTTCTCTGTTATACTTTTCTTGCAGAGCGAAAGCAAACTCTTCTAAGCGGAAAGCGACAAACGTCATGATCTCCCACTGAGGGAAGGAGCGATAGGTCACTTTCTTTGCAGTATGACAACCACATAAATCCTTTTCTGAAAGGACTACCTCTCGATTCCGAGAGAAGAGATTTCAAGACTTGATCTTGAAATGCATGACCCTTTGCTTGGAAGAATTGTATTACTCTTGTGATCTAATAGCATGAGAGCATGAGTGGCCGTACACAAAAATACAGGAAAAGAGGAATGCCTATCTGAAACTGACACGACACAACGGACGAGCCGGAGCACACGGCACTTACAACCCCAAGCACAATGACCGCAGTTTCAACCTTTCCAACAGCGAGCACATTGACCCGGAACGAGCTAAAGGTAACATCTACTGGGACTGCTATCATGGCATCCGTTCTGCATCCGACAAGGATAAACAGACTGCCGCATTCAGCGATGTGGAGAAGATGTTCTATGAAATCCATTACGCTCACTTTGTGGAGAACCAGAACGCCCGCAATGCGAAGATTCGCCACACCGAGCGCAACCGAACCATAGAGGACTTGCTTGCCGGAAAGAAAACCTGCCCGGAAGAAACCATCTACCAGTTCGGAACGTTGGACGGCCTCGCTCTGGTGGAAGGCAAAGTAAACGAGAGCAAGAAGGCGAAGATCGCCCGGCCGGAGCAGGCCCCCACAGACTATACGGCCTACTGGGTCGTCCGCCCGGGGGACAAAGCGGAGCCGTCGATGCAGATCCCCGGTGCGATCATCGGCAGCGAGGAGGAAGCCCGCCTCTTTGAGGGCTGGTTCCTCGAAGACGGCACCCGCTTGGAGGATAGCCCCTACTACATGGGCCCGGGCGCGGACCATGTGGGCAACCTCGACCGGGACGTGACCTTCTATGGCCATTGGCGCACCGCCGAGAGCGGCGAGGGCAGCCCAGACGGCGGAGACGGCTTCGGCACCCTTCTGGTGGGCGTCGCAGTCGTGGACGTGGCGGGCGTCGTGGCCTATCAGGTGGGCACGGAGCTCATCCTTGACAAGCTCCTGCCTGCAGGGGTGGCCGTGCCCCATACCCGCGCCGAGCTGGCAATGTTCCTCTGGAACACCGCAGGCCGCCCGGCCCCGGCCACTCTGCCCGCCTTTGCGGACGTAGCCGACCCGGAGCTGGCCCAAGCCGCCCAGTGGGCCATCGAGCAGGGCTACCTGAAAGCCCGCGCCGACGGCAGCTTTAAGCCGGACAAGGGCGTTGCCAAGTGGCGCGTCATCCGCGGCTACCGGGCAGTGACCGAACCATGACCGTGCAGGTAAAATAGCCCCACAGCACAAGGCCCCGCAGACTTTGAAAAAGGTCTGCGGGGCCGCTGTTTGTTTATTTATTTATTTATTTATTGCAGCGTCTCTTTGGTGCGCAGGCGGCGGCAGGCGTCTTCCTTCACCAGCTCCAGCACCACCGCCGTCAGCGGGATGAAGAAGAGGATGCCGAGGATGCCGAAGAGCTTGCCGCCGATCATGGCTGCCACAAGGGTGTACAGGGGCGAAAGCCCCACCGATTTGCCCACCACCCGGGGGTAGATGAACTGGTTCTCGATGAACTGCACCGCAAGGTAGACCAGCAAAGCGCGCACCGCCAGCAGGGGGTCCACCAGCAGCACCAGAAACACGCTGATGACGCAGGAGAGCAGCGCCCCCACATAGGGGATGATGGCGCAGATGGCGGTGAGCATCCCCACCAGGCTGCCGTAGGGAATGCGGAAGAGGGAGAATGCGAGGCTCATAAGCATGCCGAGGATCACCGCCTCGCTGCACTGGCCCGTGAGGAAGTTGGCGAAGGACTGGCGGAACAGGCGGCAGAACTTCAGCACCCAGGCGGCGTGGCCGGGCTTGAGGTAGGCGCGCACCAGGGTGCGGGCCTGGTGGCCCAGGCTCTGTGCCCCCAGCGAGAGGTAGACGGAGATGATAAGCGCAAAGGAGGCCGTCACCACAAGATTCACCGTGGCGGAAACGGCCCCCGCCGCGTTCACCAGCACCGTGTCGAGGCCGGAGGTCACCTTGTGCAGCAGCTGCTCCCAGTCGATGCCCTCCAACCGGCTCATCAGCCAGCCCATGTCGGGGTCCTGGGCGTGGAGGTAGGCCGTCCAGCGGGGGATGTTGGCTTCAATTTGCAGATACAGGCTGTGGAAGGACTGCACCAGCTCCGGGATCAGCAGCGTCAGGGCCAGCACCAGCACCAGCACCACCCCCAGCAGGGTGAGCAGAAAGCTCAGCAGGTGGAGCGCCTTGCCCGAGGGCTGCTTTCTCGCTTTGGCAAACAGCCGCCCCAGCCGCTTTTCCAGCCCGGCCATGGGCACGCTGAGGAACAACGCCAGAATGCCGCCCGCCAAAATGGGCAGCACCAGATCCACCAGCTGCGCGGCAAAGGCCAAAACGTCCGAAAGCCGCAGCAGCGCCACAAAAAGCGTCACGCCCACCACCGTCACCAGCAGGGCCTGTTTCGTGTTCGATCTCATCCAAATGTTCCTTTCCCGGAGCGTCTCCGAGGTTTTTTCTTTGTATTGTATCCAGAAAAAATCAGCTTGTCAAGCAGCCGGGGCGCGGCGCAGCACGCGCTTTACAGCCGCCCCCGGAGCTTCCGGCTTAAATCGGCCAGACACCATGCGATGGCCATGCCGCCCGCAATGCCCAGCGCCGCCAGAAAGGTCTGCTCCCCAAAATGCTCGGCGGCGGGCAGGTCGTTGGAGACGACGGCGTTCATGCAGTAATACAGGGTGCTGCCGGGGATGAGGGGGATGGCCGCGGTGATGAAAAACGGGGTAGAGGGGGCGTTGCGGCAACGGGCAAGCACCTCGGCGTAGAGGGCCGCGCAAAACCCGGCCAGCAGGTTGGCCAGAACCGAGAGAAGATTTCAAGACACGGTCTTGAAATGCGAGACCCGTTGCTTAGAAGAATTGTATCACTTCTGTGATTTGATCGCACGAGTGGCCGTACACAAAAAATACAGGAAAAGAGGGATGTCTATCTGAAATTAACGCGACACAACGGACGAGCCGGAACCCACGGCACCTATAACCCCAAGCACAATGACCGCAGTTTCAACCTTTCCAACAGCGAGCACATTGACCCGGAACGAGCTAAAGGCAACATCTACTGGGACTGCTTTCACGGTTTCCGTTCGGCTCTCGCTCCACAAGACCCGGACAATCTGGCGGCAACCTTCTCAGATGACGTATTCTATTTGAAAACTGTGCAACGTCTTTTCTGTACGATATCGGTGGAAATCGCATGGTCGGTATGGTATACTAAAATTAACCCCTATATGCGCTTTTCACAGAAAGGAGCTTCTAAATGCCTGAAAAGCGCAAGGATAGCAAGGGCCGTGTTTTGAAGGATGGCGAAAGCCAGAGAGCAAACGGCACCTACGACTATCGTTATACCGATATCCACAAGAAACGGCGTTGTATTTACGCTAAATCCCTGACAGAGCTGCGGAAAAAAGAGGAAGAACTGTGGCGCG
>ENA-OQNO01000198-OQNO01000198.1-human-gut-metagenome-genome-assembly--contig:-NODE-198-length-71276-cov-32.416141_pt1 | contig 71276 bp, 72 predicted proteins | sample MGYA00242629_ERZ504880 | MGnify/ENA primary metagenome ERZ504880 (study PRJEB26092, sample SAMD00036377) | human gut metagenome | host: Homo sapiens | study: EMG produced TPA metagenomics assembly of... | reverse complement strand
GGCTGTTCATGGAGCTGTACCACAACCGGGAAGGGCTGGAAGTTCTGGAGCGGGAGATGGCAGAAGCCTACAACGCCCGCAGCGCTGAGCTGAAAGCACTGGACAAGGCACGCTCTGCCGACCCGGAGTGGTACAAGCGGGGCAATATGTTCGGCATGACCATGTACACCGACCTCTTTGCCGGAAATCTGAAAGAGTTGGCAAAGAAGCTGCCCTACCTCAAGGAGCAGAAGCTGACCTATCTGCACCTGATGCCCCTTTTGCAGATGCCCCACCCCCACAATGACGGCGGCTATGCGGTGGAGGATTTTGACACCGTAGACCCCGCTCTTGGCACGAACAAAGACCTCGAGAACCTGACCCGGGAGCTGCGCAAGGCAGGCATCAGTCTGTGTCTGGATTTTGTCATGAACCACACCGCCAGCACCCACCGCTGGGCGATGGCGGCAAAGGCGGGCGACCCGTGGTTTCAGGCGTATTACCACCTCTACGACGACCGCACCGTCCCCGACCAATACGAGCAGACCGTGCCGCAGGTGTTCCCTAACACCGCACCCGGCAACTTTACATGGTGCGAGGAGATGCACAAGTGGGTGCTGACCACCTTCCACGACTACCAGTGGGATCTGAACTACGCAAACCCGGCGGTGTTCGTGGATATGACCAAGAGCATCCTGCATCTGGCAAATCTGGGCGTGGAAGTGTTCCGCATCGATGCCGTGCCTTATATCTGGAAACAGCTGGGCACAAACTGCCGCAACCTGCCGCAGGTGCACACCATCGTGCGGATGCTCCGCATGGTGCTGGAATGCGTCTGCCCGGCGGTCATCCTCAAGGGCGAGGTGGTCATGGCTCCCAAGGAGCTGGCAGCTTATTTCGGTACCCCGGAAAAGCCGGAATGCCATATGCTCTACAACGTGTCCACCATGGTCAACCTGTGGGGTGCCCTTGCCAGCCGGGACACCCGGCTGTTGAAGGCACAGCTGGATGCCCTGCACGCCCTGCCGGACAACTGCTGGTTCGTGAACTATCTGCGCTGCCACGATGACATCGGCTGGGGTCTGGACGAGGCGGTGGAAAACCGGCTTGGCATCGACCCGCAGAAACATAAAGAATATCTGTACCACTTCTACGAGGGCAATTTCCCCGGCAGCTGGGCAAAGGGCGAACTGTACAATTACGACCCCGCCACCGGCGATGCCCGGAGCTGTGGCACCACCGCCAGCCTGTGCGGTGTGGAGCAGGCACTGGAAAAAGACGACAAGACCGCACTGGATTATGCCGTGAAGCGTAACCTGCTGCTGCACACTGCCATGGCATTCTTGCAGGGCTTCCCCATGCTGAACTGCGGCGATGAGATCGCACAGCTCAATGGCTGGGATTACAAAAACGACCCCGACCGTGTGGAGGACAGCCGCAATTTGCATCGCACAAAATTCAACTGGGAGAACGCAAAGCAGCGCACCCGGAAGGGCACGCTGCAAAACCAGCTGTGGCAGGGCATGGAGCAGCTGCGCCAAATGCGTGCAGACCCCTGCTTTGCCCCGGATGCGTGGGTGACCACATGGGACAGCCACAACCCCGGCGTGCTGGCGCTGGTGCGTAAGCGCGGCGAGGAAACGCTGGTGGGACTGTTCAACTTTACCGAGTACCCGGCAGGAGCAAGTCTGGACGCTCTGGGTGGCGAGTATCACACCCCGGAGGGCACTTCCGTCTGGCTGGCGGATGTGGAGCTGCAGCCCTATCAGGCATTGCTCGTGAAAAAGGCATAAGATGGTTTTTGAGGACACCCCGGTATCTTCCGCGCGAAGGAAAGATGCCGGGGTGTTTTTTCTTTTAGCGATGCAATCGCACAGACTGCATCCAGTGGATGCAGTTCACGGGTTTGGGTGTTTCCCAACAAGCATTTTGCAAAGCAAAATGCGCAGTTGTATATACAGCTGCCCTGCTTGCGTACTCTGTGAAGGGGTTCAATCTTAGAAATTTTCGTTTGAGGGAACTGCTGTTCCGATACTCAAAATTTCAAAATCAAGTTCATCATTCATGCCGTCCGTTTCAAAGAAAACTTTGAAGCGGGCGGTTATTTTTGTGCAAAACGAAATGCACGCAGCTAAAGCAAGTTGTATGCAAAAGCGGAGGTCATACCTGCCGGGTTTCCTTTTGCCGCTTTTGCGCATTGCAGGCACCCTCTGCACAAAAAAGTTCGCCGCTCCTTTGACGGAACGGCGAACTTGCTCGGATCGTTTACGGTCTGCTGTCTTGTCACGGCAGCGGGCAGGTCACAGAAGGCTCAGGGCCTCTTCATCTGCCACCAGCGTGCAGTCCGGATGCAGCTGCAGGATGGAGCCGGGGCATTCCGGCGTGACCGGGCCGGACACGACTGCTTTGACGGCCTTTGCCTTGGCTAGGCCGTTGGCGATCACCAGCACCTTGCGGGCCTGCATGATGGTCTTGATGCCCATGGTATAGGCCTGCCTGGGCACCAGATCTTCGTTGCCGTCAAAGAAGCGCTTGTTGGCCTCGATGGTGGCTTCGGTCAGATCGACGCAGTGGGTCTCCAGCTCAAACGCCTTGCCCGGCTCGTTGAAGCCGATGTGGCCGTTCGGGCCAAGGCCCAGCAGCTGCAGGTCGATGCCGCCCACGCTGTGGATGATCTGGTTGTACTGGGCGCAGGCATCGTCTGCATCGGGGTTGGTGCCATCCGGCAGGTGGATGTGCGCCGGGTCGATGTTCACATGATCGAACAGGTTGCGGTGCATGAAGCTCCAGTAGCTTTCCGGGTGGTCCTTGGGCAGGCCGCGGTACTCATCCAGATTGACGGTCGTCACCCCTGAAAAGTCGAGGTCACCCTTGTTGTACCACTCCACCAGCTGCTGGTAGGCACCCACCGGGGTGCCGCCGGTGGCCAGACCCAGCACGCAGTCGGGTTTCAGGATGATCTGCGCCGAAAGGATGTTGGCTGCCTTGCGGGACATGTCTGCGTAATCGTTTGCGCGAATGATCTTCATCGGTTCTCCGCTCCTTTGTTTTTACTTCAGCAGCAGCGGCAGAAAGCTGGTGCCGTTTTCCGGTGCCTTGCTGTGGAAATAGTCCGCAGCGGTCGCACCGACATCGCTGAGGGTCTTGCGGATCCCGATATTCTTGGGGGTGGAGTGGGCGCTGTGGATCATCAGCGGCACCATCTCACGGGTGTGGTGCGGGTGTCCGATGGTCGGGTCGTTGCCGTGGTCCGCCTGCACGATGAGGATATCGTCCTCGCCCAGGGCGTCGCGGATCTTGCCGATCCATTCGTCCGCCACCCGCAGGCGGTCTGCGTAGGCCGCGACATTCTCCCGGTGGCCGCACAGGTCCGTTTCCTGCACATTGGTGCAGATGAACGCAGTCTCCTGCTCCTTTACGATCTCCAGGGTGCGCTGCAGCACGCTGGCCGTGTCCACCATGGGGATGCTGGTGCCGTAATTGTTCGTGACCACGTCGGCCACCTTGCCCAGCAGGAACACCGGCAGGCCGCTCTTGCCCAAAATCGTCGGGATCTGCACCTCCGGGTCAACGCCGTAGCCCATGTGGATGCAATGGTAGTCGTTGTTGTAAACGCCGCTGGCCGGGGCATTCACGCCGATGTAATCGCCGTGTTCCTCAATGGCATCCAGCAGGTTCTGCAGGTGCACGCCGCGCCCGCCGAAGGTGATGACGCGGGGCACGACCGACACGCTGCGCACCAGATGACCGATCTTGAGCTCTTCCTCAAAATCAAGGTCGTCGATGGCCGCCGTGACGTTGAAGGCCTGACCCGGATCGCATTCCACGTTGTCGGCCACGGTGCAGGCCTCGTTGACGATCAGCAGGCGCTTGCCGGATGTTCCGGTGTAATACCGGACATGGTAACCCGCATCCTCCAGCGTCTTTTTGATGAGCTCGATCTTATTGCAGATCGGCTCGCCGAAAGGCTTTGCCGGGCGGGTGCCCATGATCTCCTGATGGCCGAAGAAGGTGTCCGCACCATCGTGCATCAGCTCGGCACGGCCGAACGTTGCATCCGTCGCAAACGGCAGGCCGGGGAACTCCCGCCCCACGATGTTCGCCAGACCAAGGCTTGCCAGATTGGGCAGCTTCAGGTCCGGCGTGCGCTCAAAGATATGCACGCAGGTGTTGGCACCGCAGTCCGCAGGGCGCACCTGCGGCACATCCGGCATTGCGCCCACACCAAAACCATCCAGAACGATTACAACAAACTTTCCCATTGCGAATTATCCTTTCTGTCATTCCCGGACCGGTTCTCCCAGCGCAGAGTACAGGCCCGCCAGCTCCGGCTTGCCGGAGGACAGCCCTTTGACCACTGCCACCCGGCTCCGGGTCACAAAGAACTGTGTCCGGAACGCCATGACCGCCGCAGCCGAGACCGGACAGTTCTGCTGCAGTTCAAAATGATAGTCGATGCTGGAGTCGTCCGGCGGCAGCACCGGCACGACCTTTGCATTTTCCGGCGTCGTGCCCACCAGGGCGTTCTTCATATGGCCGCGGCGGTAATGCCCGCCGCCGTAGCAGTACGCCTTATCGCCCAGATTGTGGCTGACCTCCGAAACATATAGGTATCCGGGGCGCTCCTCGGCATCCGGGTGGCCGGCATGATACGGTGTCGTTCCGGTCAGGCCGTGTCCCGGTTCCCCGTGGGTGCCGCCTGCCGCCGCGATCATCGGGATGCTGTGGGTGCAGGTGGCACTGGGCGTATTGAGCATCAGGTCCCGGTAGCCGCGGGCGCGCAGCATTTCGGCTGCGGTCTGCACGGTCCGGAGGTTGGGCATGGGCAGGATGTCCTGTGCCGCTTCGTCGTACAAAAAGCAAGGGAAGCTGCACACGCCGCCCACCTCCACATTCGGCATCGCCTCGATCGCACGCACTGCGCTGTCCAGTTCCTGCAATTCAAAGCCGCCGTACTGCCCGGAATACAGCATGTCGCCTTCTCCCAGAACACGGAGCATCAGCTTCTGGTGCAGGCCCAGCTCGGTGCAGACTGCGCTGATCTCGCGGGCTTTTTCCAGCGTGTACACCGTTACGATCACCGGCTTTGCGCGGAGGATCTTTTTCAGGGCCGCCCGGGGGATCTGGACCAGATGCCCTACGTTGCCGAGGGGGATCTGATTTTCCACCATCGTCAGCGCCTCGCGGAAGTCCACGCACACAGCGCCCACATATCCCATGTCGGTCAGCGCACGGGCGATCAGGGGGTTGCGTCCGATCTGCTTGAGCATGAAAAAGTTCTGCACGCCGTTTGCGTCGCCTGCCTGTTTGATGCTGCGGGCATTTTCCAGGATCGTGTCGTAATCCAGCAGATAGGTGTCCGGCAGGATCACGCCATTCTGCTGCCATTCAATGCCCAGACGCACCAACGGCTGGTTGCGCTCCATTACGGTCTTTAAAAACACAGGGCATCTCTCCTTTTCCTCTCGTTTTTTCAGCGGTTCAGTTTTCCTCGACCTGCTCCATGCAGCTGCGCAGGATGCGGATGATGGTGTCCGGGCCGCTGCGCATGGGATTGATGCGGATCATCCGGTGTTCAATGGTCGGGTCCTGCGCACGGAACGTTCCACTGACACGGTAGATCATGGGGGCAAACTCGTATTTGCTCTCGCTGCCCACCGGATGCGGCGCTGCGCCGAACTTCGGGGCAGCGTCCAGAATTTTTTCGGCGATCTCCTGATCAAACTCCACCAGCAGCACCTTGCTCTGCGCGTTTGCCAGGAACGCCTGCCGCACATGGGGGACCTCGCCGGCGTTCAGGCGGCGGACCAGTTCCTCGTTGACCTCGCTCTGGATGGCGAGCGCCACCGGCGCATAGATCAGGCCGCGCAGGGCCTCCATGGCTTCGTGTCCCTGCACCTGACTGCCGCCGGAATACTGCATCTTGTAGATGTGGTCGATCAGCTCCTTGCTGCCGATCACTGCACCGACGCCCTCCGGACCAAGGATCTTGAAGCAGGAGAAGGTGGACAGGTCGGCCCCCGCCTGGCAGCCGATGGCGTCCACTTTCAGGGCGGCGTAGTTGTCATCGGTCACCACCGGGATGCCCGGCAGCGCAGCTTTGATGGCTGCGATCACGGCCTTGTAGTCGTAGCGGTCCTCCGGCTTCTGCCGGGTCAGCTGCACCAGGGCGCCGCGGATCTCGTCCTTGTGCTGCGCACAGACGGCCTTGAGCTGTTCCAGATCGTTGAAGTCCGCGCGGATGGGGTTCAGCCCCATGGCGTCGATGGTCACCTGCGTCGTCGTATAGATGGGCGAGGTGTGCACCAGAATGGCATCCCCCGGTTTCAGGCAGGCGGTCAGAGCCCAGCGGATCGCGCCCGTGCCGGAGCCGCGCACAAGCAGCGCCGCCGGGGCATCAAAGGTGTCGGCAAAGACCTTTTCCACCTTTACCGTGCAGCGGGGCTTGTTCAGCCCTTTCACCACGCCGAGGTCGCCCAGCGAGAGGACTTCCTCTCCCTGAAAATTGCGGGTCACTGCGTCAATGACCTTGAACTGGAGCTGTTTTGCCTGCTCCAGCGAGATAGAATGCAGGGGATAGGTTTTCATTGTCAATTCCTCGAATCCTTGTTATTTCTGTCCTTTGTAGATGCGCAGTGCATTGCGGTACAGCAGGTTCTCCCATGCGCGGTCCGGCACGCCTGCCTCGCTTGCCAGCGGAGCAAAGGTGTCCAGCAGGTAGCTGTAGCCCACACCGCCCCGGTCTGCAAAGTTGCTGCGGCGGGTGATGTCCATGCTCATGACGATCTGCGTGTCGTACCCTTCCGCACAAAGGTGGCTGAGCCAGTCTGCACGGGAGACATCGGGCTGGTAGTTGCACTTGCCGATGGTGTCGAACGCAATGTTGACCCCCTGATCCAGCAGGCGCTTCATGTAATCCAGATCGGCCGACAGGTCGATGTGGCTCAGCACCACCCGGCTCAGGTCAACGCCAAAGCTCTTGAAGATCTCCAGCTGCTCCAGGCCGCGCGTGCCCAGCGTTGTGTGGGTGCAGATGGGTGCCCCCGTTTCTGCATGGGCGCGGGATGCCGCACGGAACACCTTGGCCTCCGTCTCGGTGATGTCCTTCGAGGTGCCGATCTCGCCGATGACGGTCGCCCGGACACCGGTGCCTTCCATGCCCTCGGTCAGTTCCTTCACCATGATGTCACACAGCTGCTGTTCGGTCAGCGTATAGCACTCCGGCGGGAGAAAGGGCTCCTTGTAGTAGCCCGTCGCGTGAGTGATCTCCACCCCCGCTTGTGCAGCCATTTTCTGCACATAGGCCACGTTCCGGCCCATCCCGCGGTTGGTCTGGTCGATGATGCCGACCACACCGTGTTCCGCCAGCCGCCGGTATTCCGCCGCGGTCGCGTCAAAATCATCCAGCCTGCAGTCGATGTTCTTCTTCGGACCGGACAGGTCGATCGTCGTATGCTCGTGCGCATACAGAATCTTTTCAGGCAGTTTCAAAAGGATTCGCCTCCTGTATTGTTTCTTAACCAGAGCCGCCTCCCGGCGCAGGCCGGGAGGCGCTCATTTTATCCGGGGATCAGGCGGCAGGGGTGTACAGAGACAGCAGGAACAGCACGTTTGCGATCAGGCCGACCAGGATCGCGCCCAGAGGACCGACCGCCATGGAGACCAGAGGCTTCTTGCTGCACTTGTTGATGCACCAGAATGCCACGATGATGAACAGACCCGTCGTGGGCATGATCGCCTGAGCAGCCAGGATGCCGCCGATCAGCAGGGCGATGTCGATGACGTAGCTCATAGCGGTACGGATGTTGTCGCCGCAGCGCTTGATGCCGGGGAACTTGTCCAGACCCTTTGCGATGACGTTCAGCAGCAGGATCTCCACGCAGATGCAGGCTGCACCGGCGATCAGGGCGATAAAGGGGTTGGGAATCAGCAGACCGATCACAAAGACGAAGGTCATGCCGGCCGGAGCGTAGACGCCGGTGGTGATGGCGGTGGTGGCAACCAGCGGGATAAAGCCGATGGCACGGGCCAGAGCGGTCAGACCTGCGTTGACGCGGTCACCCTCGGCCAGCAGGCCCAGGCTGATGGGGTCACCGGCCATGATGCTCATACTGGTGCCTGCTGCGATCAGGCCGCCCATGAGGGCCAGAACCGGCATATACTTGCGGATGCGTGCGACCTTGTCGGCAAAGATCTGGGTCAGCATTTCGTTGGAGTTCTGGTCGTTGCCTTCCTTATCCATGGCAGCGAACACCAGCATGATGATCATACCGGCCAGCAGGGCCATACCGTCCTTGTTCAGGCTGATCGTGTGCTCGGCGTCCAGTGCGATCTTGCCGTAGGTCTCAACGATCTGACGGACCAGCAGGGTCACAACGGCGGTGATGATGCCCTTGGCAGCGCCGAACTGCAGGGCAACCGTCACAGCCGGGAAGATGGCGAAGGCCAGCGTGATACCGGCAGAGACCTGGCCCAGGCTGCCCAGGAAGTTGACCGGCAGCAGGTTGAACAGGTCGATGATCACCTGCAGGCCGAACAGCAGGGCCACGCCGTACACAGCGCCGATGACGCCGGAAGCGATCATGCCCTTTTTGGTGTCCGGGCACCAGGTGCCGATGATGTCGGTGGTGAGCAGGATGCAGTGGATCAGGATGATGCTTGCGGCAATGGACGTGGGCAGGCCGTAGCCGATGACCAGACCAAAGCCGATGGCAAAGCTGGTGGCTGCCAGAGCCTTGCGGTCCATGCGCTTTTCCAGATACTCCGGCAGGACCGGGCGCAGGCCGTCGTTGAACACGGCGATGCTCTGGTTTGCCAGGATCGATGCCAACGCACCAACTGCCGCGATGATAACGTAGCGCAGAATGGTTTCCATATGTAATCCTCCTTATTTGACGATCCGGATCAGAAGCCCAGACCCTTGAGAATGATCGGCACGACCTTTTCGATGTGCTGATCCGTAAAGCCGTATGCCTTCTTGCCGGCCTTGACCTGTGCCAGGATCTCGTCCTCACTCAGCATTTTGCCCGGCATGGACACCGTTGCGCACTGGTTCATGCCCAGCAGGGCAATGGCCATTGCCAGCGCACCGCCGCCGCCCGTCTTGCAGGCGCCGAAGTAGTAATCTGCCTGCCCGGTCTTGACCGCCATTGCCGCCGCAATGTCATCCTTGATCTCCACCGAGGCACGGTCGCCTACAACACCCTTGATGGTGTCATAAACCTTCTGCTTGTCGATCTGGCCGCCTACTACGATTTTCATAAGCTAGCCCTCCTTTCTGATGTGGGTTTTATGCAAATGCTGTCACGATTGTGCCAGCACGACCCCGATGTGCATGGTCAGGAACTTCTGCTCGTCCTCCGGCAGGTCCGGCAGGATCTCCCGCACCAGCGCCTGCGTTGCTTCCAGTGCCTTGGGGAAGGTAGGCTCCTGGCTGGTCTCTTCGTAGACCTCCTCGTCCAGCGGCTCCACCGGCTCTCCGCGGTGGATGCGCCCCAGCGCAGCGCACAGGTGCGTGATCATGGCGGAGGCGTTTTCTTCGGTCAATGTCAGACCGTATTTCTCCTGAAAAAAGCGGATCACGTCCTGTACCTTCCGGTAATCCTCCTCGGACAGCATCCCTGCCTGGTGCAGGATCGTTAATCTCGGTTCAAAATCCATCTCTGACATCTCCCAATGATTTTTTGTTTTGCTTACAGCCAGGCGCCGATCTTGTCGGCCAGCGTCTCAGCCGGAGCTTCGGTTCCAAAAATGTTCCAGACCAGCTCACAGATCTCGCCGCAGCAGCTATAGGGGCTGTAGTACGAGGTGGAGTCCGGCTTGAAGCCGACGTTCTGCTTGTTGGTCAGGAAAATGACTGCGGTCTTGTTGGTCTTGTTCATGACCACATGGGTGCCGGTAAAGCCTGCGTGGCCAAAGGCGTCATAGTGGCGGTCGCCGCGGCCCATGAACGAGGAGCCCCGCTCAAAGCCCAGCCCGCGGGACGGCTTGCCGTTCTGCTCGCTGGTGAACTCGTCGATGACTTCCTTCTTGTAAAGGCGGACGCCCTTGTAGATGCCGCCGTTCAGCATGGCCTGGCACAGCACGGCCAGATCTTCCGCGTCGGAGTACAGGCCCGCGTGACCGGCCACGCCGCCGTTTGCCATCCATGCATTGCCGTCGTTGCACTCGCCCTGCAGGGTGTAGTTGCGCCAGCCGGTGAAGGTGCGGAACGCGTCCAGATCGGCGGTACAGTCGTAGCCAAAGCCCGGGTAGTCGATCTCGTCCACCATGGCATACTCATACGGGTTGCCGAAGGAGGTGGCCGCCACATCCTCGGTGGTAAAGCCGTTGGCCAGCGGCAGATAGGTGGTGCGCTTCAGCCCCAGAGGCTTGTAGATCTCGTTCTTGACGTATTCGTCCATCGAGCGCCCGGTGATCCGCTCCACCAGGAAGCCCAGCATCTGGAAGCCCAGGTCGCTGTACTTTTCCTCGCCGGGGGCGAACATCAGCTCACAGTTGCAGATGTAATCCAGCACCTTGGCCTTGTCCTTCTCGATGTAGAGGAACATCGCCTTCCACTGCGGCAGACCGGAGGTGTGGGTCAGCAGCTGATGCACGGTGACGTTTTCCTTCCCGTTCTTGGCAAACTCCGGAATGTAGCTTGCTACCGTGGCATTCAGGTCGATCTTGCCCTCGCTGTATAGTTTCATGATGGACTGTGTCGTGGCCATGATCTTGGTGCAGGATGCCATGTCGAACATGGTATCCATCTGCATGGGGCGGGGATCGTCCAACCGCACGCCCATGTCGTTGAGCATTGCGTAGCCGTATGCCTTTTCATACACGATCTTGCCGCCGCGTGCCACCACGATCGTTGCGCCGGGGAAATATCCCTGTCCCATGTAGTTTTCCACAATGTCGTCGATGGCCGTCAGGCGGTCATCGGTCCGGATGGGCATTGCAGACCGGGGGAAGCAGTTCTCCGCCTGCTCCGGGCTGGCACACCCCATAAAGGCAGAGGCAGCTGCCAGTGTGCCAACGGTTTTGCCGGATGCGATCAGGAAGTTGCGCCGAGTGATCTTTTTCATGCGAGATCTCCTTTTCTTTCTGCAAAAAAATCAGACATCCTGTATCGGTTTTCGGGAGAAAATGTTTTATACAATATTTTGTATTTTCATCCCGAAAGAAACATCCGCATGTCCTCCATGCAGATGTGACTTCTGTTTGACAGCACCTTTGCTTAGTAGCGCGGAATGATCTGCTTGCGCATCACCTGCTGCTGGATGTGGTCCACACGCTCCACCGACAGGATCTTGCGCACCAGCTGCGCGGTGATGTTATCACTTTTCCGGCAGGCAAGCACGGCCACGGTATCTTTTTCCTGCTCATCCAGCCGGGGCATCGGATAATAGCTCAGCCCCTCCGGCAGCATATCGGCGCTCCAGACGCCGGCATCAATGACGCCGCTGTGCAGAAACGGCACCAGTTGACTATAGATGATGGGCACATATTGCACCGGCTTATCGGCAAAACAGAACCGGGTCAGCATCTCCTGGTCCACCGAGGAGGCATCCACGCCCACCTTGCAGTTCTGCCAGTCGCCCTTGAAGTCCGGGCGGACAAAGACCCGATGCTGTTCCACATAGCTCTGCGGGCCAAAGGCCGCGATCAGCTGGATGTCCTTGCCCTCCTGCGCATAGTGTTCAAATGCAAGCTGGCTCATGACGCACAGATGAAAGCGCCCTTCTTCCACACAGTTCAGCCGGTAGCCGGAACCGCGCATAAATGCGATCGCACCCGTGACCCCTTTCTGGTTCAGTTCCTCATACAGTCCGCTGGCCAGACCTTCATAGCGCAGGCCATACGGCATAGGCATCACGCAGGTCAGACCCGTATTGCTGCAATACTGCGCCATTGCCACATAGTCGATCTCTGTTGCAATGGTGCCGTTCTGCCCATGGGATTCCAGACGGATCACATGATTCTGTTTCAGGTTGTTCAGCGCGATCTGGATATTTCCCCGTGCCATCTCGCATTGTTCGCTCAGTTCCGTCACCGTGGGGATCCGGTCTCCCGGTTCCAGCCCTGCCAGGATCTGCGCGACCTGCAGCGTTGCCAGACCAGACTTCTGGAGCAGACTTGTGTTCATCATGGTTGCTCTTCCCTTCTCGACCTATCTTTCAATCCGCATCAGGTGGACCGTGGGAAATTCCACAGGAAAGAAGCGTATTTTGGGCATTCCGCCCCTCCTCACAAGAGACAGATCGCTTGCAGATTTATGATAATACAAAATTTCATATATTGCAATATGGAGTCTTGCATAAACTTTTTCCGTCGAATTTGTACAACCTGATTTTTTCATCCGCGGCGGCTTTCCGGTCCGTCGGCAGCCTCCCCGGCAGGAACACCATGCGCCGCTTGCCCTTGAGGTCACCCCCGCGTATGCGGGGAAAAGGCTGCGAATCCCAAGGTGCGCGACACGATGGAGGGAGCATCCCCGCGCATGCGGGGAAAAGTATTTTTCTTTACAGGTGTGTCGTTCTGTGCTATATTCTTTTTAGAGCCATCCGGCAATCTACTCCTTGAACCATCTGGTTCTTCGTGGGTACCACCGGATGGTTCTATTTTTGTTTTTGCGATAGGATCACCCCCGCGTATGCGGGGAAAAGTCGTCACCAATTCTTGACTGCAAATCGCCTGTGGGATCACCCCCGCGTATGCGGGGAAAAGGCATAGTGCCAGAAATCCAGCGTACCGGTTGCGGGATCACCCCCGCGTATGCGGGGAAAAGGTGCCCTCGTGACCGTGGAGCGGGTCAAAACCAGGATTACCCCCGCGTATGCGGGGAAAAGGAAATCGCCGCTGGCCGCGATGTGGCTTACTGGGGATCACCCCCGCGTGTGCGGGGAAAAGGTACGTGGGTACATCAAGATTTGGAACGAGTGGGGATCACCCCCGCGTGTGCGGGGAAAAGCCGACCCAAACCGCGCCCACGCCGGCGTCTCCCATCAGCTCCATGGCACGGTGGGTCACACGGGTGCCGGGGCCGAGCAGCAGCACCGAAATGCCCGCCGCCGGGATCTGAACGATACCCTTTTCATCCGTCACCGTGATGGCACCGTCCTGACGGCCCAGCGTGCAGTGTTCCAGGTACAGAAAGGTCATCCGGTCCCGGACCTGCGGCAGCGCCTGCAGATCAGGGCGGATCATGCCCGGCACATCATCCATGGCTGCTTCCTCCGTGCAGGATGGTCATCAGGCCAAGGCCGTAGGCTTTGCCGCGGCCAATGCCCTGACACAGCATCTCCCGGAACGCTTCCGGGTCGGTCACCTGCAGGATGCCCTCATAGGTCACCGCCAGCAACGTGACCGGCCGCTTTCCGTTCTTCCGGAAGTGACAGGTCTGTTTCCGGGTCACCTGAAAAGCGCCCTCCGTCAGGGCAAAGCCGTGCTTCCCGGCCTGCTCCAGCAGCCACTGTTCCTGCTCCGCTTCCAGATAGCAGGGCTTCAGGGCACCCCGCGCCAGCGGGTCCTCCGGGTCTTTCCGGGTGCGGGTCGGATTTGCCGTCAGACGGAACTGCCAACAGCTGCCCGGGGTCACCCGTTCCAGCAGCGGCTCGTAGCGGCGCGTTTCCGGTGCGGCTCCCGTCCCGAACTGCGCACACAGTCCGGTCAGGTCGGGGAGCTCCTCGCTGAGCAGCAGCAGATACAGTTTTCCGTTCAGGCTGTCCAGCCGCCACAGCCTGCGGCGTCGTTCGCCGGAGAACGAGTTTTCCACCGCGCCGTGGAACTTCTGTGGAGAAGTCAGCGCGATCATGGTACTGCGGCGGGTGGGGTCAAGTTCTGCGCGGGACAAATACATTGCATCTCACCTCAATTCTGCAATTCCGCCATGGGATCGTGCTCTGTCGGTTCCGGCATTTCCGGCCGGTCCAGCCGCCATTCCCGCACCGGACGGAACCCGTACTGCCGGTGCACCGGGCTGAAGGACATCGGCAGATCCTGCCGGGGCACTGCCGCAGGGTCTGCCGGGTCGGCGTCGGCCACGATGCGCAGCTTCCCTGTTTCCGGTTTTCGTCCCTGCATGGGTTCCGTCCGGAGGACGTCCAGCAGGCTCTCCTGCCGGATGCCCAGACAGAGCGGCAGGGTGGGCGGGCAGGAGCGCCGCCCCAGATACAGCGGGTAGACCGGGTGCCGCAGAGCCGCTTCCAGCTCCCGCAGCAGAGCTTCGTCCTCGCTTTCCAGCCCTGCCAGAAAAACGGCGTCCTGCAGATAGTGGCGGTAGGTCACATAGGAGGTGTCCCGGCTTTTGGCGGTGTGAAAATCCACCAGCAGGCTGCCCTCCTGGTCTGCCCGCACGGCAAAGCGCAGGCCGTTCAGCCGGGCAAGGCCCTCCGTGTCGTCCCGGCGCAGCCCCAGCGCCGCCGCCAACAGGCCGACCACACCGCTCTTGGTGGGTTCCCGGTCGGTCTTACGGGTCTCAAACTTGGAGTCCGAACCCCAGGACTGCAGGGGTGCAGCCAGCCGAAGCAATAAGGTCGCCATGGTCACACCTCATTCCCGGACAGCTTCTCCTCTACGGCCTTTTCCAGTACCGCCAGCATGGTGTTCAGCGGCATGGGCTGTGCCAGTTCTTCCAGCCCGGTACCCACCGTAAAGCTCTGCTCCGGTGCCTCTGCAAAGGTATTGTAGAGTTCCTTTGCATACTGTTTCAGCGCCACCTTGGACGGTTCTGCATAGCCTTCTTCGCTCTTGCGCACCGGCTTTTCAAAGGCTCTGCTGAGGTTCACCGGCTGGTCCTGCCGCAGGGTGACGTAAACGGCATCCGGCAGGGTGCGGTTGGCAAAGCTGTTCTGCTTGCCGGTGGGCATGGAGCGGATGAACGCCTCACCGAACGCCCGGACCGTCTGTGCCGCCTGCTCTGCGCCCAGCGTGCGCACCAGCTCCAGAACATTGACCGTCGCATAGCGGTACAGGGTGGCGGAATTGTATTCCACCGTGCCCAGATGCCCGGCACCGGCGTTGTCCTCCGGAGCACAGTCGTCCACGGCGGTGAAATAGTCGAACTCGTTCTGCACGGTGTGGGTGGAGATGCTGTGGGCCACCTGTGCGGCAGCGTCGTAGTTCAGCGACGGGTCATCTGCCACCATGCGGCCAAACAGCGCCATGTCCGCAGAGGGAGCCTCTTTCAAAGCCTCCTTATACCGATTCTTGTCCTTGCAGCCTTCCACCGCCAGCTTTGCCAGCGCCTTTGCCTGTGCATCGCTCATGAAGAACAATGCTTTGGTGCCATCCTCGTCAGCCTTGATCTTCAGCACCTTAAAGATTTCCTGTGTCAGCTTGAAGGCATCCGCATCCGGAGCAAGGGCTTTGATCTGCTTTGCCACCAGATCCGTGCCCTTCTTGGTGCGGTAACCGGTCTCAACTGCATCGCTCATTTCCCCGGTGAACATCACGCGCATGGCGTGCTTCCACGCCTGCGAGGACACCCGGGCACGGACGGCCCCGCCATAGACAGCGGTCTTGGGGCTGCCGGTGTCGTCGCGGTTGACGCAGCTGGGCGGCACGGTCTGCAGAACATGAAAATCAACATACAGGCGTTTGGTATCCATCTCAATTCTCCTTTTCGTTCTCTTTGGTTTTCTCCGTGGGGCTCGCATAAAGGTCCCGGCCCCACCGCAAACGGACATTCGGCGCACCGTCCACAAACTGGTATTGATACAGATCCTCGGCCAGCTGCGGATAATCCAGCGGGATCCCTTCCCGCCGCAGCAGCTGGATCATCCTGCGCAGGTGGTGCGAGACTTCCGGCATGGAATCCGCCGTTGCCAGTGCGTTGAACCGCCGGAGTACGCTGCTCTCGGTCCAGTCCTGCCCGGCAGCCGTTTTTTCGGCCAGCTGCCGCACTGCACCGCCCAGTGTTCTGCCCGGCTGGTTCATGGAAACACCGGCTTCCCCCTGCTGGTGCAGGGCAAACAGGGTCAACGCCGTATAGACGGCCCATTCCGCCTTTGACGGGCCATTGCTGCCCTGCAGCTGCTCCGGCATATCGGCCAGCAGAGCGCCCCACAACGCAGGCAGGTCTCCGGGCTGACGCCCCACGCCCCGGCGCAGCTCGGCAAGCTCGGCCCGTCTCTGCGGCTCCGGCAGAACTTGCAGCCGACGCAGCTGCCGGGTCACGCAGGCTTTCACCTCATTGGTTTTCATTCTGTCCCTCCTTCATCCTGTTTCGGGTACAGCTTCCGCAAATCATACAGAAAGCTGTTGTAGGCCTTGGGCGCTGTATACAGATAACTCTTTTCCAGATTCTTTTTATCCGGAACGCGATGCCCGATGAATGCAGCGGTCCCCGCCTGCTCCACCATCTGCTTGCCCAATTCTGCCGCAAGCCGGTATGCCTGCTCCTGCCACTCGGCCGCCTTCTCGACCGGTTCATCCGTCTCCGGGTCAATGCTCTGCAGCCACCGCCGGAACGGCTGATTGACCGCAAAATAGAACTGCGCGCGGGCGGCTTCGGCACCGGTGTCGTTCTTGTCCCCTGCCGCAAGGGCCAGGTTCTGTGCCAGACGACCCACATATCGCGCGGCCTGCTCACAGTTGTTCACTTCATCGTCAACACAGATCTGCCATGTACGGTCCAATTCATTTAGCAGTTCAAGATTCATCGAAAGCGCATCCGTGTAACAATCTTTCATGGAGGCACTTTGCGCTCCGTATTCCACCCCAACTGCACAAACCTGTAGAATTTCTTTTCTGCTCAGCAATTTCCGGCCCTGCAAATAGGTATTCCACCAGATCACGCCGGGTTTATGGCCGCCCCTATCACTGATAGCGGAAAACTCCCGCCAGAGCTGTTTTCCCATCTCATGTTTCTGCGGATCGTAATACACCAGCCCTGTCTTTTTGTCCTCTTTTTTATTCCAGAGCGTCATCGGTTCTGCAAATGCATTCGTGGAATCAAAGAAGTCTCCTCCCAAGACCGTATAGCCCACAACTTTGTTTTCCTTCCGCTCCAAAAGGGCCCTTCGGAACTGCATCGTCATCAGCTCCGCAAAGTTATCCGGGCATGCCACCTCAGTTCGTTCGCCGCTTCTTGCATCCTCAAGCTCCCAGCACGGAACATCCGGTTCCCAGAGCTCTCCGCCATCTTGCAGGAACATCAGGTTCCGCATCAGTGTTTCAAACAGATTGCTGCCTTTTACATAGATCACACCGATCCGGCCGAGCCACCCCGGCCCCATCGACGGCAGCGGCCGGTCTTTTGCCTTTTTCTTAGCCGCCGCATCGTCATAATTGTTTAAAGACACAAGCCATCGTGCAGCCTGCGGGTAGTCCATGCTTTCCTTTCCTGTTCCCGCACAGGCAGAAAACAGGCTGCTTTTATTCTCGCTTTCAAACACTTCTCCGTTCAGCTTTTTCGCTCCGAATGGACTGCCGATCTTCGCTTCCGGCACCTGCCAGAAGGGGCGCTCCGGGTGGAACAGCCAGAAACGGTCCTGCCATTTGTCCAGGTAATCCCGGATCGGCTGTTCCGGGAAGTGCCCCAACTGCCACAATTCGCCCCAGCGCTGCAGAGCATCCCGGGGTTCTTCAAACGGTGCCGGTACACCGTTCCCATCCACGCGGGAGAACACGGTGTGCAGCACCGCCAGCTGCAGCCGCAGCATGGCGGCGTCCTGCGTGGGCATCTCGCCCGCAAGGTCCACATACGCGTGTGCATGGAGCAGTGCGTCGGTCAGCGAAACCGTCCGTATGGTACCATCCTGTGTCCGCACCCGGACCCACGGTTCCTGCAGCAGGTTAAACTCCATTGTCTCCATCCTCATCCTCCTTCTGATAGGTCAGGCCGTTCTCACGGTCGTAGTGCAACACCTGCCCGGCAAGGTGCGTCATCCGGTGTTCGTCCAGCAGCAGGACCAGTTCCCCGCGCAGCAGCGGGGAGAGCCGCCATGCCGCAAAATGCTTCCGGGTCTCGGCTTCCAGCGCGTCAATGGTTTGCTGCACACTCCATCGCTTGCTGAAGTACCCCGGCAGACGCAGCCTCTGCCGCGCGATCTGCAAGGCTTCTTCCGGCTGCGGGGGCTGGTCCACCGCTACACAGGGCCCGGCCGCTTCTCCCTCTCCGGGCAGGAAGCGGACATTGCCGCTGCTGTCCTGCATCATGACCAGCACCTCAATGGACGGGTCGCCGTCGCGCACAGCGGCACGGGCACCGGCGTCGCTGGTCGCCCCGACCTCATTCATCCAGTCGTCCAGCGCATCACCGCATGCTCTCGGCGACAAAATGGCAAAGGCCTTGGCGCTGCGCTGCTTCTTGGCCTGTTCCAGCTCATATGTTCCCCGTGCCGCCGTGCTCTGCGGGTCTGCGGGCAGGCAGTCCGGCTCCCAGCCGTAGGTGTCCTGTACCAGCCGGGCGATATCCGCAGGCAGCTGCACTTCCTGCGGCAGAAGCTTCCGGGTACGTCCGAGCAGCCATTCGCCATAGAGGGCTGCACTGCCCTCGTCAAATTCCTCGGTCCCGGTGTCCAGCACTGCACAGCGGGCTTCCTGCACCGGCTGCGGACGCGCCCGGCCCGGATGCCGGTGCAGCCGTCCGATGCGCTGCAGCAGCAGGTCCATCGGGCACAGTTCCGTAATCATATAATCGAAATCAATATCCAGTGACTGCTCGAGCACCTGCGTACCCACCACGATCAGCCGGTCGCGCTGCGCCGGGGTCGAGCGCTTGCCGATGCGCTCCATCAGGCGTTGTTCCTTTTCGGCGCGGTCAGGCATCAGGAACTGTGCGTGGAACACAAGCACTTCAAATTCCGGCAGCTCTTCTCGCAGGCGGGCCGCAAGGTCCTGCGCTTTCCGCACCGTGTTGACGATCACGCCTGCACAGCCGCCCTCCCGCAGGGCATTCTGCAGCATTTCCGGCAGATGTTCCTCCGTCAGGGATTCCATCGTCACCCGGCGCGGCGGTGTGTGCAGCGGAATGCCGGTTTGATGCACCTGTTTTCCATCGGTCCAGGTCAGCAGCGGGTAGCCGCGGCAGGTTTTCCAGGGTGCATCCGGCAGCGTTTTCCGGTTGAGATATGCGGTCACAAGTTCGGTACGCCGCTTGGCGGGCAGTGTGGCCGAAAGCAGGATCACCGGCACCCGGTACTCTCCCAGCCAGTTCAGTGCCCGGTCCAGATAACAATTCATGTAGGCGTCGTAGGCATGACACTCGTCGATCACCACCACCTTGCCCGCCAGGCCGAGATGCCGCAGCATCACATGTTTTTGCTGCAAGGCCGCCATCAGCAGCTGATCCACCGTGCCAATGACAAAGTTGGCCAAAAGCGCCTGTTTGCTGCCCTGAAACCACTGGTGCACCATCACCCGTTCCTCCGGGTCGTCGACGGTGTTTTTCACCGACACCGGCTCCTGCTGCAATTTCAAATAGTCCGCATTCAGCTGCGCCATGCCGTGCGCCAGCCGGATGGAGTGTTCCAGCCCATCCGACTGTTTCTGCGCCCAGTCCAGCAGCCGCCCAAAAATACCGTTGGCGGTGGCCTGGGTCGGCAGACCAAAGAAGATGCCGCCCTCCCCGCAGCGCTGTGCCAGAACCTCCGCCGCTGCCAGCGCGGCCTCGGTTTTGCCCACGCCCATCTGGGCTTCCAGAATAAAAATGCCCGGTTCCTGTGCGTTGTTCACAGCCTCCAGCATAGCCTGCTGCACTTCGTTCGGAAGAAAGCCGAACCGCTCCCGGAACTCCGCCGGGTCCGCCGCGGCCTCCTGCACTTCCCAAGGAAGGGTCGGCGCAAATTTCTGCCATGCCCGTTCCACGCGGGCCGGATAAAGGCTCTCGTCGCCCAGTTCCTCTACCGGGATCAGCGGGAAATACCGGGGATTGCTGGCGATCCAGTCCGCCATGATGAGCAGGCCGGTCAGAAGGAGTTCCGTCGGGACCGACAGCTCCGGCAGCTCTTTCACGTCAGAAAATCCGCTTTCCTGCAGGGCGTGATCGAACAGTTCCTGCCAGCAGCTCCACCAGAATGTTTTCCGTCCTTTGGGCCAGTAGTTCGTTTCGTACACTCCATCCTCCAGCTGGTCCAGAACATTATTTGCCTCCTGCGGCTTGCCGTGGTGTGCCCCCACGATCGAGGCCAGTCCTTCCGGGCAGCCCAGTTTTCGCAGGATCACCTCCCCGGCCAGCGCATGGTGGGAAAATTTCTTTTCCTGCTCGTTCCAGCGGAGCTCGGTATCCTCCTCCAATCGCTGTTTTGCCTCCGGCAGCAGGCTCATGATCGGGCCGGCAAAGGCCAGCGTAATTTTCCCGATATCGTGGACCCACCCCAGAAAAACGACAGTCCGGGTCAGCAGTTCCTCGTCCAGGTCCAGGTTCCGCCGCACACTTTCCGGCAGCCACTGCTGCACCAGAAACCGCATAATGCCTGCTGTGTCCCGCAGATGCATCCAGAGCGGCAGCCACAAACTGCTGTTGTCCGGGTCTGTTTTGCCTGCAAAACGCCGCACCTTGCAAGATAGTTCCGGTCGTTTCATCGTTCCACCTCCAAAGCATCGTTCCCATTGGCAGCCGGTGTTTTTCTGATACGCAAAGAATAACAGATATGCCGTCCCATAAACAGGACTTTCACGTTTTTTCAGCGATTTTTACTCTGTTTTTCTTCTGTTACCCCCGCAAATGCGGGGAAAATCCATCATTGTGCTAAATCATTGGAGCAATCCCGCAAATGCAGGAAGCGGATTATTATGCTATATCATGTTCTATTTTTATCCGCATCGTCATTATAGCAACTATTCCAGTCATTTTCAACATTTTATTGTATTTTTTGGATATTGCGAGGCATGTTTTTATTGATCCGCTCCATTGGCCGGGTCGCGGCAGTTTTCTTCCGACGCAAAAATCCCACCGACTTCCTGCTGCGGAAATCAATGGGATTTTATCAGCATCTCTTCAATTGAAGGCACCGTTCTGGGCGGCATACACCGCAATGGTGCTCAGCAGGTCCAGTTCCGCTTTCTGGTAGGTCGTGCGGCCGATGTGCAGCTGTTCCAGCACGTCGGCCTCCTTGCGGTGCTGCAGATAGCGCAGCTGCAGCAGATCGGCCCGGATGGGATCCGCTTCCTTGTAATAGGCCATGCTGTCCTCAATGGCCTTTTCCCACCGGCGGTTCACCGGCGACCGCGCCCACTGCCGCCGGCCATAGGCCAGCAGGGCGCTGCGGGTGGCATCACGCTGTTGTTTTGTCATTTCGGCTTTCTCCTTTCTGCAGCGGCCAGGCTGCGCTCATAGCGGTTCTGGGTGTCAAAAAAGCAGGCATCCCGCTCCGACATCGTCATTCCCAGCATCGCCGACAGATTTTCGGCTTCGTTCAGTTTGAACTGGGTCTGCCCCTGCAGTTTGCTGTGCAGCGCGCTCTCGCTGATGTTCAGCGCGCGGGCCACATGCCGCAGCTTGTAGCCGCTGTCGCGGATGTATTCTTCGATCAGTCTGGTATTGGCCATGTTCTCCGCTCCTTTTTTGTCGGTTTCACGCCGTTCAACAATCTTTGGTTGTAGTATAGTCGTAAGTTGATTGTCTGTCAACCAATTTTCAAAAATCGCGCGAAAAAAGTTGATTTTCGCCCACTTTTCTGGTATACTGCCTCCAGAAGCACCCATTTCACCGCACAACCATTCGTTTTTGAACGGAGGCGTCTATGTCCGAACTTTCCACCCGCGTCCGGCTGCGGCGCGAAGAGCTGGGCCTCTCGCAGGAGCAGCTGGCCCAGCGCATGGGATACCGCTCCAAATCCTCCATCACCAAGCTGGAAAAAGGGGTCAACGACATCCCGCAGGCAAAGCTGGAAGAGCTGGCCGCGGCACTGGAGACCACCCCGGCCTATCTGCTGGGGCTGGACGTGCCTTGCCCGCCGCCGGGCTTTGAGCCGCTGCCCGCCATGGCCATGGTGCCGCTGGTGGGCTCCATCGCCTGCGGCACCCCCATCACCGCCGAGCAGAACATCGAGCAGTACATCGGCGTTCCGGCGGCGTGGCACGCTGACTTTGCGCTGACCTGCCACGGCGACAGCATGGCTCCCACCATCTGCGACGGCGACATCGTCTGCATCCGCTGCCAGCCGGAGGTGGAGCAGGGCGAGATCGCCGCGGTGCGCATCGGCGAGGAAGCCACCCTCAAACATTTTCACCGGCAGGGCGACACTGTGATGCTGCTGGCCGACAACGCCGCCGTCTGCCCGCCCATGGTCTACACCGGTCCCCAGCTGAACGAGATCCGCATCGAGGGCCGGGCCGTGGGCTTCTGCCGCGGTTTATAACCTATCATATAAGGAGGGTCTGCCATGTTCTTTTCCAAAAAGAAACCGTCTGCCGCCTACGACCCGTCCGTGCAGCGGCCCGCCTTGCGGTGCAGCATCTGCACCGGGGAGCAGGTGGCCGGTTTTGTGCACCCGGACGGCCATTTTGAGGACGTCCAGCTCATCCGCACCCCGCAGGAACTGGCAGCCTTCCGCACCCGGTACGGCATCCCGCCGGAGACCGTCATCGAAAAAATCTACTGAACAAGGAGCGTCCTATGCCCACAGCACCCGAAGAGATGACCCTGAAGGTCATTGCCCACATCCACACTGCCTTTCCCACCAAGTTCGGCATCCCGCGGCAGAGCGGGCTGGTGGACAGCCTGCGGGGCGAGGTGATCTTTACCCCGGAATACCGCAGCGCCGACGCCGTGCGCGGGCTGGAGGATTTCAGCCACATCTGGCTGGTGTGGCAGTTCTCCGGCGCGGTGCGGGACAGCTGGTCCCCCACCGTTCGGCCGCCGCGTCTGGGCGGCAATACCCGCATGGGCGTGTTCGCCACCCGGTCCCCCTTCCGGCCCAACCCCTTGGGCCTTTCCAGCGTGAAGCTGGAAGGCATCGAGATGCGCCCGGAGGTGGGCCCCGTCCTGCTGGTGCGCGGGGCTGACCTGATGGACGGCACCCCCATCTATGACATCAAGCCCTATATCCCCTACGCCGACTGTCACCCGGACGCTGCCGAGGGCTTTACCGGCCAGACCCGGCGCCACCTGTTGAAGGTGTCCTGCCCGGAAGAACTCTGGGCCGCCGTGCCGCAGGCCGACCGCGACGCCCTGCGCGGGGTACTGGCCAACGACCCCCGCCCCTCCTACCAGCACGACCCTGCGCGGGTCTACGGCATGGAGTTCGGCGGGCTGGAAGTGCACTTTACTGTAGACGATCCCGTGCTGACCGTACGGGACATCACCCGCCGCTGAGGAGCCTGCTATGGAACTGCGCAACATCAACACCTTTTTGCACATTGCCGAGCTGCACAGCTTTTCGCGCACCGCGCGGCAGCTGGGCTACTCCCAGTCGGCGGTGTCCTCCCAGATCGCCCAGCTGGAAGCGGAACTGGGTGCCCCCCTGTTCGACCGGGTGGGCAAGACCGTGCGCCTGACCGGTGCCGGTGAGACCTTTCTGGGCTACGCCCGCACTCTGCTGGCCACCGTGGAGCAGGCGCAGGCCGCCCTGCAGCTGCCCCAGCAGATCAGCGGGCGGCTGCGCATCGCGCTGGCCGACTCGGTGTGCAGCACCTTTCTGCCCGACCTGCTCCAGCGGTACCACGCGCAGTACCCGCAGGTGGAACTGGTGCTCTGCACCGCCACTGACGACGGCATGCTGCAGATGCTGACCACCAATCAGGTAGACCTGGCCTATACGCTGGACCATCCCCTGCTGCAGCCTACGCTGGTGCAGGCCGTGGACGTACCGGAGCCGGTGTGCTTCATCGCGCCCGCCGGGCATCCGCTGGCCGCCCGGGACACCGTGTCGTTGGAAGAGCTGGTGCAGCAGGAATTCCTGCTCACCGAGCGGGGCATGAGCTACCGCGATGCACTGGACCAGTGTCTGGCCGCCCACGGCCTGCAATTGCAGCCCTATCTGGAGCTGGGCAGCGCCGCGCTGCTGTGCCAGATGGTGGAGCGGGGCATGGGCCTTTCCTTTTTGCCGGAATACATCGTGCGTGCCGCACTGGCCGCCGGGACACTGGCCCGGCTGAACGTACCGGACTGCCGGGTGGAGATGCACCGGCAGCTGTTCTACCACCGGGACAAATGGCTGACCCCCCAGATGAAGGGATTCATTGCACTGGTGCGGGAAGGCACCGCCCAGCCTGCCGCCCCCACACAAGCCTGAAAGGAGCTTCTCTATGCGCAAACCCAGGATCATCTTTTTTGACATCGACGGCACCCTCATCGACATGGAGAAAAAGCAGGTAACGCCGCTCATGCTGGACACCCTGCATCGTCTGCAGGCAAACGGCATCCGGCTGGCCATCGCCACCGGTCGCTCCCCCATGACGGTCCCACTGTGGGATTTCCCCGGTGTGCAGTTTGACGTACTGGTCACCTTCAACGGTGCCTACTGCTACGATAAGAACCGGGTGCTGTTTGCCAGCCCCATCCCGGCAGAGGACGTGCGCACGCTGCGCCGGAACGCCGCCGCCCTGGGCCGCCCCCTGTGCGTGGCCACCGAGAGCACCCTTGCCGCCAACGGCAACGAGCAGGATCTGGACGATTATTTTGCCGTGGCCAAGATCCCCGTGCCGGTAACGCCTGACTTTGACACCATTGCCTCCGGCACCGTGTACCAGATCATGATGGGCGGCCGGAAGGACGAGTACAGCCGCATCCTGCAGGATGTGCGCGGAGCCAAGATCGCCGCCTGGTGGGACCGCGCCGTGGACATCATCCCCGCTGCCGGAGGCAAGGGCAACGGCATCGCCGCCGTGCTGCAGGCCTATGGCATCCCGAAAGCCGACGCCATGGCCTTTGGCGATGGCAACAACGATCTGGAGATGTTCGGGGCCGTGGGCACCTGTGTGGCCATGGCCAACGGCTCTGCCGACCTCAAGGCCGCTGCCACCCACCTCTGCGGCTCCTGCGCCGAGGACGGCATCTACCATTTCTGCGCCGAAAACGGCCTGATCTGATCTCCTCTATAACCGCAAACAAAAAAGCACCCGCCGGGCCTTCTGCTGTTTTGCAGAAGCCACCCGGCGGGTGTTGTCGTTTCAGTTTTCTAAGGTCAGCAGGAGCTGCCGCCGCACAGGTCGGTCACCTTCTGCACTGCAGCGGTCACCAGATCACCGATGGGCTGTTCCGGCACGCCGACGATGTAGTTGTCGCAATGGTTCACCGGGATCAGCACCCGCTTGGCCCCGCATTGGCACACCGCAGCGGCCATGGCGGGGGTGATCTCGCCCAGCAGGGCATCCGCGATCACGATGCCGATGGGCCCCACGATGATATCCGCGTGGCGGCAGTTGACCACCACCGCGTTCTCGCCGGTGGCGGTGCGCACCGCGCCTGCCTTGCGCATGGCACTGGCGGCCAGACTGTTGGTGCCCACGGCTGTGAGCTGGGCCTGGGGGCACCGGGCGCTCAGGGCCGCTACCAGCTGTTTGCCCAGGCCGCCGCCCTGCCCGTCAATGACCAGGATCTTCATGAGCATCCCCTCAGAAGTCGATCTCTTCCAGACGCAGCAACGCCAGGATGTAGATCTTCACGGCCTCCAGCAGCTTGTCGATGGGAGCCGCCTCGTTGGCACCGTGCATCGGGCCGCCGAACTCCGGCAGGGGCAGGTCCACATGCTCGGGGCCAAAGCTGACCGCATAGGGGAAATGGCGGGCATAGGTGCCGCCGCCCATGGTAAAGGGCTTGGCGTCCTCGCCGGTCACCTCGTTGTAGGTGTTGATGCAGGCCTGAATGGCGGGGCTGTCGGCCTCAATGTAGAAGGGCTCGGCAGCGTCCACATCCTGCAGCTGTGCACCGCTGCCCAGAGCTGCGGTGACCTGTGCGGCGAGCTTGTCGCCGTCGGTGCAGGTGGGGAAGCGGCTGTCGATGGTCTGCACCAGACGGCCCTCCTCCATATAAATGCGGCCGCCGATGATGGTCAGCGGGCCGAAGGGGCCGTCGGCGCAGTCGATGCCAAGGCCGGTACCAGCGGTGGAAGCGTGCAGCTTGCGCAGGGCTTCCAGATAGGCGCGCTCGGCGTCGTTGCACAGACCATTGTCCAGCAGGTAGTTCACCACCAGACCAATGGCATTCACGGTGCCTTCCGGCATGGCAGCATGGCCAGCCTTGCCCCAGCCGCGCACCCGCACGCAGCCTTCCCCGGCGGGCTCCAGCGTGATGTTGGGGGCGTTCTTCAGTTTGGTGATGTCGGTGTGCAGCAGAGCGCTGGCACGATCCGGCACGGCATTGTTGGCCACGCCGCCCTCAAAATCACAGATCACGCCGTTGCACACCGGGCTGACGATCTTGGCGCCGAAGTGGCCCTTCTCGCCGTTGCACACCGGGAACTCGGCATCCGGGGTAAAGCAGAACACCGGAGCCGGGTAATTCTTCAGGTAGTACTCCACGTCCTGCATGTGGGTCTCTTCGTTGTCACCGATGAGGGCACGGATGGGGTAGCGCAGCTCATAGCCCTGCTCCTTGAGGAACTTGAGGGCGTACAGGGCAACCACCATAGGGCCCTTGTCGTCCGAGACGCCGCGGCCCAGCAGCCAGCCGTCCTGGATGCGCATCTTGAAGGGGTCGGCCGTCCAGCCGTTGCCCACCGGCACAACGTCCACATGGCAGATGGTGGCCAGATACTTTTCCGGATCGGCACCGGCCAGCTCTGCGTAGCCCATGTAGTTCTCGCAGTTGCGGGTGGCAAGTCCCATGCCGGCTGCCAGCTCCAGCGTCTTGTCCAGTGCGGCACGGGGGCCCTTGCCGAAGGGTGCGCCCTCTTCCGGGGTGCCCTCCACGCTGTCGATGGCCACCAGCGCGGCAATGTCCTGCAGCAGCTGCTCCTTGTTTTCCGCGATGTACGCGTCGATCTTCTGATTCAGTTCCTGATCCATGATCATCGTTTCCTTTCCGGGCGGGCTGCTGCACGCAGACCGCTGTATTCAAACACATCCTGTCCATTCTAGCACACTCGGGGCAGAAATTCTATGGGCAATTTCCACGACAAAGCGGCGGCAGGTTTGGGCCATCAGCCCACAGCAAACAGACCGCTCAACGCACCCAACAGGCCCGCACTGGCCAGACCCATGATGATCCCGGCCAGCAATACGCCGCCCATGCAGGCCACCAGCACATCCTTGAACTTCATATCCAGGATGGACCCCGCCAGCGTGCCGGTCCAGGCACCGGTGCCCGGCAGGGGGATGCCCACGAACAGCAGCAGCGCCACCGTCAGGCCGCGGCCCGCCTTGGCCTCCAGTGCACGGCCGCCCTTTTCGCCCTTGTTGATGCAGAAGCGACAGATGGGCCCGATGAGGGGCTTATGGTAGCCCCAGATCAAAAACTTCCGGGCAAACAGGTAGATGAAGGGCACCGGGAGCATGTTGCCCAGCACGCACAAAAAGTAGGTGGGCAGTGCCGGAAGCCCCAGCCCCAGCCCAATGGGAATGGCTCCGCGCAGCTCCACGATGGGCACCATGGAGATGAAAAACACCAGCAGATAATTCTTGAGCATAGCTTCTCCTTTACAGGTCAATGTCCAGCTCCACCGGGCAGTGGTCCGAGCCGAACACCTCGTTGTGGATCTCGGCGGCGCGGATCTTATCTGCGATGCGCTGCGAGACGATAAAGTAGTCGATGCGCCAGCCCGCATTCTTTTCGCGGGCATGGAAACGGTAGCTCCACCAGCTGTACTTCACCTCATCCGGGTGCACCACCCGGAAGCTGTCGGCAAACCCGGCCGCCAGCAGCTCGGTCATCTTGGCCCGCTCCTGGTCGGTAAAGCCTGCGCTCATCCGGTTGGTCTTTGCGTTCTTGATGTCCATTTCGGTGTGGGCCACGTTCAGGTCGCCGCACAGGATCACCGGCTTTTTCGCGTCCAGCCCCAGCAGGTAGGCGCGGAAGGCGTCCTCCCAGGTCATGCGGTAGTCCAGCCGCTTCAGCCCGTCCTGGCTGTTGGGGGTGTAGCAGTTCACCAGATAAAAGCCCGGGTATTCCAGCGTGAGCACCCGGCCTTCGTGGTCATGCTCCTCCAGCCCGATGCCGGTGGTCACGGCCAGCGGCACCTGCCTGCACCAGCAGGCCGTGCCGGAGTAGCCCTTTTTCTCGGCCGAGTATGTATATTCTGTGTAGCCCTCTGGGGCAAAATCCGCCTGACCGGGCTGCATCTTGGTCTCCTGTACCGAGAAAATATCGGCGTCCAGCGCGGCAAAGCTGTCGGCAAAGCCGTGGGTCAGGCAGGCCCGCAGGCCGTTCACATTCCAGCTGATGAGTTTCATGCAAAGGCTCCTCCCTTTTTGTTTTATGTGTGATACTTGGTTTTCCATACCCCGCTGCGGAAGCGGGTCACAAAGCAGGTCACACGGCAGAGCCAGTCGATGACCATGGCGATCCACACGCCCACGGCCCCCCAGCCCATGCGCACGCACAGCAGGTAACTGAAGCCCAGCCGCCACACGGCCATGCTGAGGATGGACACGATCATGGTAAATTTCACGTCGTTGGCGGCGCGCAGGGCGTTGGGCAGCACGAAGGACAGCGGCCAGAAAAAGATGGCGCAGCCCGCATGGATGGTCACAAGCTGGATGGCCAGCTCCATGGTGGCACCGGACAGCTCATAGATGCCCACCAGCGGCCGCAAAAACAGCAGAATGGCCCCGTTGAACAGGCCCATGGTCAGGTAAGCCCACAAAGTGAGCTTGCGGGTGTAGTGCACGGCCTGCTCGTAGTCCCGCGCACCGACGCACTGGCCCACCACGGTGATCATGGCAAGGCTCAGGGCTTTGCCGGGGATGACGCCCATGCCGTCCAGATTGTTGGCCACCGCGTTGGCAGCGATCTGCACCGTACCGAACGTGGAGATCATGCTCACCACCAGGATGCGTCCGGCCTCGAACAGGCTGTTCTCAAAGGCGGACGGGATGCCGATGCCCAGGATGCGCCGGGTCATGCCGACGTCCAGCTGCACGGTCCTGGGCACCTGCAGCGCGTGGCCCTTCTGGTAGCACTTGCCCAGAATGAGCACGGCCGCCACCACACGGGACACCACACTGGGCCATGCCACGCCATCCACGCCCATTTTCAGGCCAAAGATGCACACCGCGTTGCCCACGATGTTGATGATGTTCATCAGCACGCTGATCTGCATCGAGATCCGGGAGTTGCCCATGCTGCGGAACAGTGCCGCGCCCGCGTTGTACAGCGCCAGGAACGGGTAGCTGACCGCAATGATCTTGAGGTACAACGTACCGGCATCCAGCACATCGGCGTCAATGGAGCCGTAGAACAGCCGGATCATGGGCCGCGCCAGCACAAAGCACAGCACCCCCACGCCCAGGCCCAGGATGCCGCTGAGCAGGATCAGCTGCCCGGCACTCTTGTTGGCGCTCTTCTGTTCCCTTGCGCCCAGGAACTGGCTCACCACCACGGCACCGCCGGTGGCCAGCGCCGAAAACAGCACGATGATCAGGTTGTTGATCATGTCCACCAGACTGACGCCGGAAATGGCGGCCTCGCCGCAGCGGGACACCATCATGGTATCGGCCATGCCCACCGTCACGGCCAGGAACTGCTCCACCAGCAGCGGCCAGGTGAGCTTCAACAACTGTGATTGGGTAAACAGCGGTTTCCGTCCGCCGAACAGCGGCGCTTTTTCCCCGCTGCGTGCCGTTTGCTGCATCATTGAACTCCTCTCCAGCACGAGCCGCATTGCCCGCGCTCTTCCTGCGCGGTGCGCAGGCCCCTCGATTTTACATACACATTCATCTTAACACACCCGCCCCATGTTGTAAAGAATCGTCTTTGCACGCCCGGCGGGGCTGTCTGCCGCCCGTTTTGGGCTTGTTCGTCAGTTTGCCGGGAACTTTCCATCAAATTTGTGCGTTCCTACAAAAATGCGATTTCCCGTGTGTTTTGTTCAAAAAATTTAAAAATCCTCTTGTAATTTTCCGGCAAACGTGGTATGTTGTATCCAACAAAGGCATTTCGTTGGATACAAATGTACCCATCTTCTTACATCCGGCCTTTGTCCCCTGATTTCTGCTATTTTCTTCATTTACCTTCTTATCATTTACCCTGCCTGCCCCGCAAGGGGCAAGAAAAGCGATGACCCAACCTGCACGGGTCACCGCTTTTTCTTTTTTATCGGATCCTATTGTGCAGCGTCAGCCTTTTGTCTGCGCGGCAAATGCCTGCCGGACGTCACCGGAAAAATAGAGGGTGCCCAGCGCGCACACCGGCCCGGTACCGCCAAGTTCCATGGCCCGGGCCACACCGGCTTCGATGCTGCCTGCGGCCTCCGCCGGGCAGCCATAGGCCCGGATGTGCTGGGCCAGCGTTTCCGCCGGCATGGCACGGGGCGTGTGGGCCGCCACGGTCACGAACTGCTTTGCCAGCGGAGCCAGCAGGTGCAGCATCTCGTCCACATCCTTGTCGGCCATGATGCTGACCAGGAACACGAACTTCTCGCCGGGGAAGCGGTCCTTCAGGCTCTGCACCGTGGCCCGCATGCCGTGGGCGTTGTGGCTGCCGTCCAGCAGGAAAGCCGGGGCATGCCGCAGCAATTCAAAGCGGCCCGGCCACTGCACGGTCTCCAATCCGGTGCGGATGGCACTTTCCGGCACGTTCCAGCCTTTGGCCCGCAGCACCCGCAGTGTGGTGATGGCCACCGCCGCGTTGCGGGGCTGGTAGCTGCCGATGAGGGGCAGGTGCACCCCGTCCAGCCCATCAAAATCAAAGGTGACTGCGTCCAGATCTCCACCGTCGATCTGCAATTTGTGGAAATCCACTTCGGTCAGGGGCGCGTTCTGCTCTGCAGCCACCCGCCGGATGACCGCATCGGCCTCCGGGACCCCGCCGTAGCTCACCACCGGGCAGCCCGGCTTGATGATGCCCGCCTTGGCGGCGGCAATATCGGCCAGCGTGGGGCCCAGCTCCCTGACGTGGTCCATACCCAGCGCGGTGATCACGGCGCACTCCGGATTCTCGATGACGTTGGTGGAATCCAGCGTGCCGCCCAAGCCCACTTCCAGCACCACGATGTCGCACTGTTTGCGGGCAAAATACAGCATCCCCAGCGCGGTGATGATCTCGAATTCGGTGGGGACGTCGGTCATGGCGTCGGCGGCAGGCTGCACCCGCTCCACCAGCTGCACCAGTTCTTCGTCCGGGATCTGCTGCCCGTCCACCTGGATCCGCTCGTTGAACCGGTTGATGAAGGGCGAGGTGAACAGGCCCACCCGGTAACCGGCGGCCTGCAGGCAGGACGCCAGCATAGCCGCCGTACTGCCCTTGCCGTTGGTGCCCGCCACATGGACGAACCGGAGCTGTTTGTGCGGGTCTCCCAGAGCGGCCAGCAGAGTGCGGGTGCGGCTCAGGCCGGGTTTGTGCCCGGCCCACTGCACCGCGTGGATGTATTCCATTGCCTGTTCGTAGTTCATAGATACTGCCTCTTTATGATTTTGAATGCCCTCCGCTGTGCTCTGGGCATATTGAGCGGAAATATTATTTTTAAATTTGCAACTCCGGAAAATCTGCGGATTTTCCGGAGTTGCTTTTTCACAGGTGGGGTCGCAGCGGGCAACAGCATTGTCCCGTACCGGCCCCTTTTCGTGAACAGGTCAATGGGAAACGACCGCAGTCGTTTCCCATTGACAAAAAGAAAATTCATTCCTCTGGCTATGGTGCAGCGCACGCGAAGCCATTTTCAATCGTTCTCGTTTTTATTTCTTTGCCAGCTTCATCAGGCTGCGGTTTTCCAGCAGGATGCGCAGCAGCACCGTGTTCACCGCGCTCAGCACCAGCGCATTGGGGATGCGGGCCAGCAGCACGCTCCATGCGTAGCCATAGAAGATGCGCAGCGCCAGCGAGTTGATCACCATGGAGCCCACAAAGTGGCCCAGCAGCACGCTGATGCTCAGCCGCAGGCCGGTGCGGTAGTCCGGCAGCTTCTGCCAGGCATAGCCCGCCACCAGACCAATGGCCCCGGCACCCAGCGTGATGAGCGGGTTGATGGCATAACCGGCCAGCACGCCGCCGATGATGTCGGCCACCGCACCCACGGCAAAGCCTGCCCCGGGCCCGAACAGCAGTGCGGCCAGCAGCACCGGCAGGCTGCCCAGGTTGAACCGGACAAAGCCGGTGGAGATGCTCAGCACCCGGCTGAACACGATGCTCATGGCCACCAGCAATGCCAGCATGACCAGTGTGCGGACGGAAGTTCTGGATGGATTGTTCATATCAATTGTCCTCCCCTTTCGGCTGAAAGGAACCAGCAGGGCAGACGCAAAACGCCCTCCCTGCGCGACAAACCGCACAAAGGAGGGCGTGAATCCAACAAATTTCACTTCCGGGCAAGGCGGCAGACCGTCTCGCCTGCACCCAAGTCCATGCAGCAGCGGGATGCAGATCCTGTACCGCGGGTACACCTTCGTCCACAGCACAACTCCCCGTTGATGCGGCACTTAACGCACAGGATCTTACTCTGTTGATGGTTTTATTATAGCCCTTTTTCCCCGCCCCCGCAACCGCAGAAACCGACAGCTTTGCCAAGGCAGCGTTCTTATTTTTGTCTATGCTGCACAGTAGTGTGGCTTTCTTCGCCTGCACACCCCTTTTCTTTTGGGGCAGAACGTGGTAAGATGGGCACAAGAGATGTACAAGGGAGCCCCGCTCCCGGAAAGGAACTCATTCCCATGAAATTCAGCGAAATGACTTATACCCGCCCGGACATCGACGCCCTGCTGGCCGATTGCAAAGCTCTGGCCGCCAAGGCCGCAGCTGCCCCGGACGGCGACGCACTGGTGGCCGTGTATTATGAGCAGAGCCGCGCCTTTGCCGACTACACCACCGCCTCCCAGCTGGCCAATATCCACTACACCTGCGACACCCGCGACGCTTCTTGGAAGGCTGAACAGGATTTCTTTGACGCCAACGGCCCTGCCGTGGCCAATGCCCAGGTAGAGATCAGCCGGGCCTTCCTGTCGAACCCCCATGTGGACGCCCTGACGGAGCATTTCGGCACCACCTGTGTGGCCGGCATGAAGAATGCCGTGCTGGGCATGGACGACCGCACCGTGGACCTGCAGAAGGAGTTCAACGCACTGGTCAGCCAGTACCAGCAGGTATACGGCGGCGCGCTGGTGGAGCTGGACGGCAAGCAGCTCACCATTCCCCAGCTGGGCCCCTACAAAGAGGATCTGGACCCTGCCGTGCGCCGTGCCGCTTATGAGGCCGAGGCTGGGTATTTCGACGCCCACCGCGCCGAGCTGGATGAGCTGTACGGCAAGATCGTGCAGAACCTGAACCAGCAGGCCCATGTGCTGGGCTACAAGGACTACAGCGAGCTGTCCTATGTGCGGATGAACCGCATCGGCTACGGTGCCAAGGAGATCAAGGCCTTCCGCGATCAGGTGGCCAACGACGTGGTGCCCCTGTTGCAGAAGGTGATGGCCATGCGCGCCAAGCGCACCGGCATCGAGCACCCCACCTTTACCGACCTGCCCATCATCTTCAAGGACGGCAACCCCAAGCCCATCCCCGGCTATCAGGCCCGCATGGATGCCGCCCGCACCATGTACCACGAGCTGAGCCCGGAGACGGCGGAGTTCATCGACTTCATGCAGGACAACGAGCTGTTCGACGTGGAGAGCCGCCCCGGCAAGATGTCCGGCGGCTATATGACCAGCCTGCCCAGCTACAAGGCCCCCTTCATCTTCGCCAACTGGAACAATACCTCCGGCGACGTGGACGTGCTGACCCACGAGTGCGGCCACGCCTTCGAGGGCTATGTGGCCGAGCGCGACCCCAACGTGCCCGCCGACCTGGAATGTCCCGGCATGGAGAGCGCCGAGATCCACTCCATGGCCATGGAATTCCTCACCGCTCCCTGGCACCACCTGCTGTTCGGCAAGGACACCGACAAGTATGCCCTGCTCCACGCCGAGGACAGCTTTGTGTTCCTGGCGTATGGCTGCGAAGTGGACGAGTTCCAGCACATCATGTACCAGAACCCGGACCTGACCCCGGACGAGCGCAACGCCGAGTGGCTCAAGCTGGAAAAGAAGTACCGCCCCTGGATCGACTTCGACAACCTGCCCTTCTACGGCCGCGGTGCCGGGTGGCAGCGCCAGCTGCACATCTACGAGTGCCCCTTCTATTATATCGACTACTGCCTGTCCACCATGGCCGCCCTGCAGTTCTTCCTGCTGAGCCTCACCGACCACAAGGACGCCTGGGAGCGCTACCTGAAATTGGTGCGCCGTGCCGGTCTGGCCAGCTACACCGAGCTGCTGGAGACTGCCGGCCTGAAAGTGCCGTTTGAGGACGGCAGCATCAAGGGCATCGCCCAGCAGATGACCGACTGGCTGGAAGCCCATCAGGTATAATTTTCCGCATAAAAACAATGTCCCGCTGCATTCCGCGCAGCGGGACATTTGCTTTTTATTGCACGGAGCAGGCGGTGGAGTTTACACCTTCTCGATGGTGATGCTCCACTCGCTGGTCATGGCCTCGTCCGGCTCCAGCACCTCGTGCCTGCCTTCCTCGTTCACGCTGTTGGCCCAGCCGTTCCAGGGCTCCATGCAGACGAAGTTCTCGGCATCCTGCTGCCACAGCACGCCGTTGCCAAAGGTCTCGTCCGCATCCACAGTCACCTTGTGGCCGTTGCCCTTGTCGGTGAAGGTCATGGGGAACTGCACGCCGGTCATCAGGCGGATGGTGTTGTCGGCCCCCTCCTTGCGGGTGAGGGTGATCTTTTCCGGGGCGGCGGGCTGCTCGCCCTTGGCGCTCTCGGAGCAGGTGGCACACTTGATGTCAAAGTCCACATTCTCCAGCTTGGAGGCCATGAAGTAGGGGTGATAGCCGAAGCTGAAGGGCATATCGGTATTGCCCTCGTTGATGACGGTCAGGCTGATGGCGGCCTTGTTGCCCTCCAGGTTGTAGTTCACCAGCAGGGTGAAATCGAAGGGGTAGAGGAACTTGGTCAGCGGGGTGGCTTCCAGCACCAGGGTCACGCCGTCCGGGCCGACGCTCTCCACGTCCCATGCGCACAGGTCAGCCAGACCATGGTTTTCCATGGGGTAGGCCTTGCCGTCAAAATAGTGCACACCGCCGTCCGGGCCGCCGCAGTTGGGGAACAGCACCGGCACGCCGAAGCGGGGGCGGCTGCACTCGGAGAAGTTGGGGCGACGGGTCCAGATGTACTCGTCACCGTCCAGCGTAAAGCCGGTGATCATGCCGCCGCGCTCCGGGGTAATGACCAATTCGGTCTTGGCAGCGGGGTCCGAAATGACGTACTGCTCATAGCAGGCATCGCCTTCGGTGATGTAACGGGTGGTGATCTGATTCATAGGTCAGTCCTCCTTAGGTTTCCGGCTCTCGGCCAGCTTTTTAAAATAATAATCAATGCCATAGCGGATGAGGTACTTCACGGCCCAGACGATCACCGCCACAATGGCGGCAAAGATCAGGCCATAGAACACGATCGCAACGAGCATCATTTTCGTCGTCATTGCCATAGAAAACCCTCCTTCGCAATGCACAAAAAGGCTGCCGGGCAGCAAATATGCGCTCAGCAGCCTTTGATCCAGTTACAGGACAACGCCGTCCTTGAAGATGGAGATCTCACGGAAACCGTGCTTCTCCGCCTTGGTCTGCTCGCCGCTGGCCACACGGATGACCAGATCCAGCAGATCTTTTGCGGCCTCGTCGATGGTCTTTTCACCATCGGCGATGACGCCGGTGTTGAAGTCGATCCAGCCGGACTTCTTCTCCGCCAGCGGGGTGTTGGTGGAGATCTTCAGGGTGGGAGCCGGAGCCGAGAACGGAGTGCCGCGGCCGGTGGAGAACAGGATCAGGTGTGCGCCTGCGGCGGTCATGGCCGTGGCCGACACCAGATCGTTGCCGGGGCCGTACAGCATGTTCAGGCCCTTGGTCACCACGGGGTCACCGTAGCCGATGACGTCCATGATGGGTGCGGTGCCGCCCTTCTGGACGCAGCCGCAGCTCTTGTCCTCCAGAGTGGTGATGCCGCCCTGCTTGTTGCCCGGAGAGGGGTTGTCGTAGACCACCTCATGGTGGCTGATGAAGTATTCCTTGAAGCCGTTGATCATGTGCTCAGCCTTGACGAACACATCCTTGTTGATGCAGCGGTCCATCAGGAAGCCCTCGGCACCGAACATCTCCGGCACCTCGGTCAGCACGGTGGAACCGCCGCGCTGGCCCATCATGTCGGAGAAGCGGCCGATGGTGGGGTTGGCGGTGATGCCGGACAGGCCGTCGGAGCCGCCGCACTTCATGCCCACCACCAGGTCGGACACGGGGATGGGCTCACGCTGGAACTGACCGGCGTAGGCTGCCAGCTCCTTCAGGATGTCGCGGGCAGCGGCAAACTCGTCCTCCACGTCCTGGCAGGTCAGGAACTTGACACGGTCGTGGTCGTACTCGCCCAGCTCGGTCAGGAACTGCTCGTGGGTCAGGTTCTCGCAGCCGAGGGAAAGCACCAGAACAGCGGCAGCATTGGGGTGGCGCACCAGCGCAGCCAGCAGTTTGCGGGTCTGTGCATGGTCATGGCCGGTCTGGCTACAGCCGAAGGGATGGGTGAAGGTGTACAGGCCCTCGATGGAGCCGGTGACCAGATCCTGGTTGTCTGCCACCATCTTTTTGGCAATGTCGTTGACACAGCCAACGGTGGGGATGATCCAGATCTCGTTGCGGATGGCGGCGCGGCCGTCCTTGCGGCGGAAGCCCATGAAGGTCTCCGGCTCCACCTTGGGCAGCGGGGCCAGATCCGGGGCGGGGTTGTAGCTGTACTCCACCTCACCGGACAGGTTGGTGTGCACGTTGTGGGTGTGCATCCAGGTACCCGGCTGGGCGTCAGCGGTGGCATGACCGATGGGGAAGCCGTACTTGATGACGTTCTCACCGTTCTTGATGGGCTTGACAGCCATCTTGTGGCCCTGGGGGATGTCCTCCAGAGCAGTGACGGCAAGGCCGTCCACTTCCACCAGCGTGCCCTTGGCAATGGGATGCAGGGCAACGACCACGTTGTCGATGGGGCTGATATGAATTGCCTGCGGCATAGTTATTCTCCTTATTGACGATCAAAGCACAAAAGGGCTGCTGCCCAAAGCAGCAGCCCTCTTTTGTGCGGGAAAATTATTCTGTCGGATCACAGGCAGCTCTTGTAAGCAGCCTCGGCACCCTCGGTGCGGATCTTCTCCAGATCAGCCAGCACAGCGGCTTCCAGACCGGAGATCTGGGTCAGGTCCTGATCCCACATCTGGGTGTTGGTCAGCACAGCGTGCACCAGCTGGGCAGCGGTGTCATCCTTGTGGGCATAGTAGAAGTCCAGAGCCCATGCGTCATCCTGGATCTTGTAGGTGTTGCCGGCGGGGCGCTTGCAGATCAGGCCGTCCGCGGTGCGCTCCTGGATGTCGTTGGAGTAGAAGGCAATGTAAGCAGCCAGGCTCATGGTCAGGCACTTGGGCAGCTTCTTCTGCTCGTCGATGTAGGCCAGGAAGGACGGCATGTTGCGGGCCTTCCACTTGGAGGTGGAGTTCAGGGAAATGCTCATCAGCTCATGGTTGACGAACGGGTTGTTGAAGCGGTCCTCCACGGCGGAAGCGAACTCTTCCAGATCCTTCTTGTCCAGCGGCAGGGTGGGGATAATCTCCTCGTGCAGCATCTTGTTCATGAAGCCGCGGACGGTGTCGTTGTGCATGCAGTCACGCACGATATCAAAGCCTGCCAGGTATGCGCCCAGAACGAAACCGGTGTGGGCACCGTTCAGGATGCGGACCTTGCGCTTCTTGTAGGGGGTGACATCGGGCACGACCATGACGTTGACGCCGGCCTTCTTGAACGGCAGCTTGTCCTCCAGACCTGCGGGGCCCTCGATGACCCAGACGCCGAACACTTCGCCGACGTCCAGCACGGTATCATGGTAGCCGTTGGCCTCTTCCAGCGCAGCCAGCTCCTTCGGGTCACGGATGCGGCCCGGAACGATGCGGTCCACCAGGGTGGAGCAGAAGGTGTTGGCGTTGTTCATCCAGTCGATGAAGGCAGCGTCCAGGTTCCAGTCCTTGGCGTAGTTGTTGCAGCACTTCTGCAGCTCCTTGCCGTTGTTGTCGATCAGCTCGCAGCTCAGGATGACCAGGCCCTTGTCGGCAGCGCCGTTGAAGGCCTTGTAGCGCTCATACAGCACACGGGTCAGCTTTGCAGGGAAGCTGTTGGGGGGCACCTGGTCGAACGCGCTGTCGCCCTGGGTGTAAGCAATGCCGGCCTCGGTGGTGTTGGATACAACGGTCTCCAGCTCTTCGGAGCGGGCCAGAGCCAGCACTTCGTCCCACTTGCCGTCCACATAGGGGCACACACAGTCGGACACGCAGGAGATCACGCGCTTGGCATCGACCTTCTGGCCCTTCTCGCTGCCGCGCAGGTACAGGGTGTACAGGCCCTCCTGCTCGTTGATCCAGTCCGCCATCTGGGGGAAGTTGCCGATGGGCTGCACCAGCTTGACCTTGCCGTTGTAGCCAGCCTTCTCATTGGCGATATCATAGAAATAATCCACGAAAGCACGCAGGAAGTTGCCTTCGCCGAACTGCATGACCTTGACGGGGGCATCCTTGAGGATGTAGCCGTTGTAGCCAGTCTCAGCCAGAACCTTGTAGTTCAAAGTTTCCATCTCTGTGTTCTCCTTTTTGCATCGTCGCTTAGCATATCATGCAGGGGTCCACACGCCCCTGTCTCATACCCCTATTTTATGCTGTTGTATACAAATAAGTCAAGTGGTTTGTGCATCTTTTTTAGAGCAAAAAGGGCGGTTTTGCGTATTTCCAGCGGATTTCACAATTCCATAGGATAAATTTTGGCACTTTTTCAGTTGTATACAACTTCATTTTTCGGTATACTAGGGGCAAGGCAGCCTGTCACAGCTGACAGGCGCACCGATGCATATAGGTTTGTCTATTATTTCACAAACAATCGTTCATTCACCGATCAAAAAAGGAGTTAACGACCCATGAAAGCATTTATGGATAAGGACTTCATGCTCCAGTCTGCCACCGCGCAGCACCTGTACCACGACTACGCAGCCGGCATGCCCATCTGCGACTACCACTGCCACATCCCGCCCCGCGAGATCTACGAGAACCGCCGCTTCGACAACATCGCTCAGGTGTGGCTGGGCGGCCGCAACCCGGACGGCAGCTACTTCGGCGATCATTATAAGTGGCGCGTGATGCGTTCCAACGGCGTGCCCGAAGAGTACATCACCGGCGACAAGCCCGACCGCGAGCGTTTCCAGAAGTTTGCCGAGGCCCTGCCCATGGCCATCGGCAACCCGATGTACCACTGGACCAACCTGGAGCTGCACACCTTCTTTGGTTACGACGGCGTGCTGAACGGCGACACCGCCGAGGAAGTATGGAACCTGTGCAACGACAAGCTGCAGCACGACCCCAAGCTGACCGTGCGCGGCCTGATCGAGCAGAGCAACGTGGCCTTCATCGGCACCACCGATGATCCCATCGACGACCTGTACTGGCACAAGAAGATCAAGGAAGATCCCACCATCAAGTTCACCGTGGCTCCTTCCTTCCGCCCCGATAAGGCCCTCAACATCAACAAGCCCGGCTTCGCTGAGTACATGGGCAAGCTGGCTGCCGTTGTGGGCAAGGAAAAGCTGGCCTGCATCAACTGCGTGACCGATGCCCTGACCAAGCGCATCGAGTTCTTTGCCGAGATGGGCTGCCGCGCTTCCGACCACGGCCTGGACTACATCCCCTACCGTGAGGCCACCAAGGAAGAGGTCAACGCCATTTACCAGAAGGTGATGGCCGGCGAGAGCTGCACCGTGGAAGAGGCTGAGAAGTACCAGACCTACCTCCTGATCCACCTGGGCAAGCAGTATCACCGCCTGAACATTGCCATGCAGCTGCACTACAACTGCCTGCGCGGCGTGAACCGCAAGATGAACGCCCTGCTGGGCCCCGACACCGGCTTTGACATGATCAACACCACCACCTGCGGCGGCCAGATCGCAAGCCTGCTCAGCGCCCTGAACGACACCGACGAGTGTCCCAAGACCATCATCTACAGCCTGAACCCCGCCGACAACGAGCAGATCGGCACCATCCTGGGCTGCTTCCAGAGCAGCGAGGTGCCCGGCAAGATCCAGCACGGTTCTGCCTGGTGGTTCAACGACCAGAAGATCGGCATGGAGAACCAGATGAAGAGCCTGGCCAACCTGGGCCTGCTGGGCAACTTCGTGGGCATGCTCACCGACAGCCGCAGCTTCCTGAGCTACACCCGCCACGACTACTTCCGCCGCATCCTGTGCAACCTGATCGGCCAGTGGGTCGAGGATGGCGAGTACCCCAACGACGAGAAGGCTCTGGAGAAGATCGTCAAGGGCATCTGCTTCGACAACGCAAAGCGTTACTTCGCCCTGTAAGCACTTCTCCCATTTCCTGAACGGAACCGACAGCGCCGCCCGCAGAGAGCATTCCCTGCGGGCGGCGCTTTTGTTGCTTATTGAATTTTACAGGGCAGCCAGGGTCTTGGCAACATTGTAGCCAAAGGTAACGCAACGGCTGTGGCTCAGGCAGTTCTCATTGTGGGGATAGGTACCAGAGAACATGCTGCCGGACACATTGCCGATGGCGTACAGGCCCTCAATGGGCTGTGCCTCGGTGTTCAGCACCTCACTCTTATCCGTGATCTGCAGGCCGCCGCAAGTGCACAGGGCAGACGCCATCTCTTTGGTTGCATAGAAGGGCGCGGTGTCGATCTTGTGCATCATCTTGCCAGGGAAATGGAAATCGGTGTCCTCACCGGCATCGCACATCTCGTTCCAGTGGTTGATGGTCGCCACAAAGGCATCAGCGGGCACGCCCATCTTCTCTGCAAGTTCCTCCAGCGTATCAGCCTTCAGTGCCTTGTCGCTGGTAGCAGCGCCAGCCCAGACCTCCTTGGGGCCGTAGCAGCTGGAGGACGGCGTCCAGATACTGGTGACGATGTCCATCACGTTTGCGTCTACAATGTAGTAATTGTATGCGCCCGGCTGTGCCTGAATGGCATTTGCCAGATGGTTATAGGCCTCGTACTCAGCCGTAAAACGCACGCCGCGCTTATTGACGCGCAAATACGGCATCAGCTGCTCCGGATCCAACATCAGCGGGTGCGGATATTCGTCCTCCATTGCACCGATGGCTTTTGCCATCTCGTGGCCGTCACCGGTGTTGGTCTTGGTGCCGTTCATCCAGTGGCCCAGTGCCAGGTCACGCGGGCGGCAGCAGGCAGCCAGTTTTTCCGGGTTGAACTCATAGCCGCCGGTGGCCAGAACGACGCCCTTAGCGGTCAGATACTTCACATAACCGTTCTCCCCCTTGACGATAGCACCCACGACCTTTTCGCCCTCGGTCACCAGCTGGACGACCGGGGTGTTGAACAGCACTTCCGCACCGGCAGCAGTGATTTTTTCCTGCAGCTTTGCGGCGATCTCATCGGTTGCCATCGGGATGTTGAGGGAGGTGTTCCAGCTGCGGGACAGGCTCAGCTCATCATAGGCAGCGGTGAACTCCGGGAAATCACCGGCGTTGAAGGTCAGAGAATAGTTTTCCACCGGGATCTCCAGCTGATCCAATAACCAGTTGACCGCTTCGTCGCAGGTATCGATCCACTTCTGATACACAGTCTGCTCACCGCGGTACGCACAGTTGACCATGGCATCATCCAGCCACTGCTTGGTATCAAATTCCACGCCGAACTTCTGGTGCACACGGTCGTGGAAAGCGCCCATGGTGGCACTGCGCCAGGTGGGCGAAGCGCCCTTCTCCACGGCGACTGTTTTCAGGCCCTGCTCCGCGCAGGCAAGGGCGGCAGCCATACCGGCAGGCCCCTGACCACAGACCAGTACATCCACATTGACGGTCTCTTTGATCTCGCTGTCCGCGATGGGGTCTGCCACAAAAGCGATCTCGCCCTGACCGGCAGCTGTGGCACCGCCCAGGTTTTCCTCACAGGCAGGGAAACCGCTCTTCACTTCTGCAGCAGCCGGAGCTTCGGCAGGCGCTTCGACGGCCACACCCATTGCTTGCTGGATGCAGGAAGCAGCTGCCTCCCGCACGGCACCCGAAGTGTAGGTCGCACCGGAAACGCCGTCGATCTCTGCGCTCTGGGCCTCCATCAGAGCCTTCTGGAAATCCTCAGCCGAGTTGCGGGCCAGGTCGATGGTCTCGTTGGCGGTGTCCACCGTCACATCGGTAATAGCATTCTCGGTAAAGGTCATGCTGACCGTCACCTCACCCATACCGGTAGCCTTGGCGGTATAAGTGCCCGGTGTATAAACAGCAGCGCCCGAAGCGGCAGCCGAAGAGGAACTTGCCGAATTCCCGCAGGCAGTCAATGCACCCGCAGTCACACCGCTCATAGCAGCCGTGGCGGCCAGCTTCAAAAAACCGGAACGAGAGATTTTTTTCATCGTATTGTACTTCCTTTCTCTTCCCAACAGCTTATCCGCTCTTGTGTCGTATGCACAAAAGCATTATACTATGTATAGTTTAATCTATTGTTAAGATTTTGGCAAACATCAATCATTTTACCCGTTCCAAATTTCAGTTGTAGGCAGGTCTTTATGGATTACAAACAGCTACAGTTCTTTCTTGCCGTGTGCGAAGCACAAAGTTTCCGGAATGCTGCCGCCAGATGTTACGTCAGCCAGCAGGCGATCAGTAAGTCGCTTTCCAACCTGGAGCAAGAGCTTGGTGTTCAATTATTCGTGCGGAATCAAAACGGCGTGTCCCTTACCGAAGCCGGTCAGCAGCTTGAAAAACTGGCACGGCCGCATCTGAACCAGCGGGACGAAATTTTACGGCAGATGCGCAGCTTTCACTCCAAGCAGCAGCTTCACATCGGATATTTCATGGGATTCCTGCAGGAGCTCCCTCCGCATTTCTTCCCGCAATTCCAGGAATTCCATCCAGAAGTCCAGCTGCATTACCACAGTTATACCGATACCGAACACAGCCGCTGTTATCGTAATTACGACTGTGACCTTGTCATCACAACTTCGCCCTTGACCAGCAGCGACTTCATTGAATTGGCTCATTCAGAAAGTTCCATTGGCGTGATCCTGTCCTGCGATCATTCCCTCGCAAAAAAGAACGTTCTGACTACAGAGGATCTGAAAACCGTTCCGCTTATTACATTGAACACGGAAAATCGCTCACAGACCCGTCTGCTGGAACGCCTGCAAGCAAAAGGCCTGACGATTGACAGCTTTCTGGGCGATGCCGATGGAGAACTTGCTTCCGATCTTCTGCAAAAAGGCTTTGTTTCTTTTTATGCCGGCAAAGAAAGCTCTCTGGCCGAAAATGAGTGTTTTCGGCCTTTGTCGGACCTGCAGCTCCAATGGGAATTTTTCATTTATGGCAAACGCAGCCACCGTATCACCTCCTTGCAGCGTGAACTCATTCAGCAGATCCTGTCCGCAGTTTCTCCCCATTGAACAACCAGCGCCGCCCGCAGAGAATCTCCCTGCGGACGGCGCTTTTGCATCCGGGTGCGTGCACCCATCAAAAAATGCCCCGTGGGCGGTCACCCACGGGGCATTCTGCGTTCTTGTCTTACTGGGCCTGGCTCAGGCAGTCGTTCATGGCAGTGAACACGGCCTCGCTGGTCATGGTCGCGCCGGAAACAGCATCCACGCCGTTGGTGGAACCAGCCTTGGTCAGGGCATCTGCCAAGGTCTCGGCAGCAGCGCCGCCCAGCTCCGGGGTCTCGCCGGAAGCATCAATGGCCACCTCGCTCACCTTGCCGCCGGAAACGGTCACGGTGACGTTCACATCGCTCAGGCAGCCCTTAGCGCTGGAAGTATAGGTGCCGTCGGTCAGGTCCTCTGCGCCTGCAGAGCCGGTGCCGGCCTGTGCCAGGCAGCTGTCCATGGCGGTGAACACAGCATTGCTGGTGAGGGTCGCGCCGGAAACGGCGTCCACACCGGCAGTGGAACCGGCCTTGGTCAGCTCATCTGCCAGGGTCTCAGCGGCAGCACCGCCCAGCTCCGGGGTCTCACCGGAAGCGTCGATGGCCACATTGGTCACCTTGCCGCCGGTGACGGTGACGGTGACGGCCACCTCGCTCAGGCAGCCCTGCTCACTGGCGGTGTAGGTGCCGTCGGCCAGAGAAGCCGTGTTGTCGGCAGCGGGCACGGTGCCGGTGTTCTTGATGTACAGGCTCAGCACCACTGCCATGATGACAGTGACGATGGCCATGATGACGATGTTGCGGGTCATTGTCTTTTTCATAAAAAATCAGATGCTCCTTTTGACTTGACGGGTTGCTTTTTTCACTTTGCAGGTTTGAAGCTGTCGCGCAGGGTGACCACACGGTTGTACACGCCGGGGTTCTTGCTGTCCGGGGTGAAGAAGCCGGTGCGCACGAACTGGAACTTGTCGCCGGGCTTGGCGTCCTTCAGGCTCTCTTCCAGCTTGCAGCCGGTGCAGGCCACAACGCTCTCCGGGTTCAGGTAGTCCTTGTAGTCGCTGCCCTCGGGGATGGCGTTCATGTTGGCCTCGGTGAACAGCTTGTCGTACAGGCGCACCTCAGCGTCGATGCAGTGGGCAGCGCTGACCCAATGGATCGTGCCCTTGACCTTGCGGCCGTCGGCGGGGTTGCCGTTGCCGGTCTCCAGGTCGGCGGTGCAGTGGATGGCAGCGATGCTGCCGTCCGGGTTCTTGTCCACGCCGGTGCACTTGACGATGTAGGCACCCATCAGGCGGACTTCCCCGCCGAGGGTCAGGCGCTTGAACTTGGGAGGCGGCACCTCGGCAAAGTCCTCGTTCTCGATCCACAGCTCGCGGGTAAAGGCCACCTTGCGGGTGGTGGTGTCGTTGGCCTCGCGGTTGGGATTGTTGGCCACGTCAAAGTACTCGGTCTTGTCCTCCGGGTAGTTGTCCACGATCAGCTTGACCGGGTCCAGCACGGCGATGCGGCGCTGTGCGGTCAGGTCCAGCTCGCTGCGGATGCAGGCCTCCAGCTGGCGCATGTCGATCAGGTTGTCGGACTTGGAGATGCCGGCCTCCCGCACAAAGGTGAAAATGGAGGTGGGGGTGTAGCCGCGGCGGCGCAGGCCGCACAGGGTGGGCATGCGGGGATCGTCCCAGCCGTCCACGATGCCCATTTCCACCAGCTCGCGCAGGTAGCGCTTGCTCATGACCGTGTTGGTCATATTCAGGCGGGCAAACTCGCGCTGCTTGGGGAAGGCGGTGCCAAAGATGTTCTCAATGACCCAGTTGTACAGCGGGCGGTGGTTCTCGAACTCCAGGCTGCACATGCTGTGAGTGATGCCCTCGATGGCATCCTGGATGGGGTGGGCAAAATCGTACATCGGGTAGATGCACCACTTGTTGCCCTGCCGATGATGCTCGGCGTACTTGATGCGGTAGATGGCCGGGTCGCGCAGGTTCATGTTGGGGCTGGCCAGGTCGATCTTGGCACGCAGGGTCTTTTCGCCCTCCTTGAACTCCCCGGCACGCATGCGGCGGAACAGGTCCAGGTTCTCCTCCGGGGTGCGGTCGCGGTACGGAGACGGACGGGACGGCTTGCCGGCATCGGCACCGCGGTACTCGCGCATCTCCTCACGGCTCAGGTCGTCCACATAGGCCTTGCCCTCTTTGATGAGCTTTTCGGCGTACTCGTAACACTGGTCAAAGTAGTCGCTGCCGTAGAAGATGCCGCCGTTGGGGTCGGCACCCAGCCAGTGCAGGTCCTCGATGATGCTGTTGACGTACTCCTCGCCTTCGCGGGCGGGGTTGGTGTCATCCAGACGCAGGTTGAACTTGCCGCCGTACTGGTTGGCAATGGACCAGTTGATGTAGATGGCCTTGGCACTGCCGATGTGCAGATAGCCGTTGGGCTCGGGCGGGAAGCGGGTATGGATCTCGCGGATCTTGCCCTCGGCAAGGTCGGCATCAATGATATCCGTCAGAAAGTTTTTATCAGCCATGAAGTTTCCCCCTGTCAGGGCAGCAGTGTGCCCTCTTCTCATATATGGTATATAATACACCATTTCCGTGATTTCTTCAAGAGAAAGCATCAAAAGGCGCTTTCTGCCGGCATTTTTGGCAACTTTGGCCGCATCCCTTGACAGTATCGGTGAAGGAGAGTATATTTCTGCGTGGTGCACGGTCAATTTTGCATCATTTCATATAGGAGGAACCCCATGAACAGTTTAAAAGAAGCCTTCAGCAAGCAGAATCTGCTGAAGAATTTAAATTTCTTTGGCGAGCTCAACCTTGGCCTGATCCTCACCGCCGTGGGCATCGTCTATTTCAAGAACCCCAACCATTTCGCCTTTGGCGGCACATCCGGCCTGTCCATTCTGCTGGCCGACCTGTTCCCCAAGATCAATGTGGGCGGCTTTATGTGGATCATCAACCTGGTGCTGGTGGTGCTGGGGTTCGTGTTCCTCGGCGTAAAGTGCATGGGCTGGACCATTTATTCGTCCTTTGCCCTGTCCTTTTTCGTGTCGGTGTGCGAGTGGCTGTACCCCTCGGGTGTGTCCATGAGCGGCGATGCCATGCTGGACCTGGTGTTTGCGGTGTTCCTGCCCGCGCTGGGTGCGGCCATCGTGTTTGACATCGGTGCATCCACCGGCGGCACCGACATTGTGGCCCTGATCCTGGCCAAATATACCTCGATGGAGATCGGCAAGGCCCTGATGGCCAGCGACATCCTCATCGTGCTGGCCGCCGCCTGGCGCTTCGGCATGGGCACCGGCCTGTACTGTATCCTGGGCCTGATCGGCAAGAGCTTTGTGGTGGACGGTGCCATTGAAAACATCCGCCTGCGCAAGGTGTGCACCATCATGACGGCCAACCCCCAGCCCATTCTGGACTTCATCATCAAGGAGATGAACCGTTCTGCCACGGTGGAAAAGGCCTATGGTGCCTACACCCACCACGAGCTCAGCGTGCTGGTCACCGTGCTCACCCGTCGGCAGGCTCTGCAGCTGCGCAACTTCCTGCGTGAGAACGACCCCCACAGCTTCATCACCATCGTCAATTCCAGCGAGATCATCGGCAAGGGCTTCCGCTCCTTCAACTGATCCGCAGGGAACCGAAACCGGGAGTTTTTTATGCAGTATTATGCCGCCCCCATGGAGGGGCTTACCGACCGGGTCTGGCGTCAGGCCCAGCAGAAGTGGTTCGGGCCGGAAGGCACCGCCCACCGCTACTACGCACCCTTCCTCTCCCCGCCGGAGAACCGGGTGCTCATCAAAAAGAAGATGGCGGAGCTTGCCCCCGCCGCAAACCCCGGTGCACCGGTGATCCCGCAGCTGTTGGCCAAGGACGGCGAGCTGGCTGCCTGGATGATCGGCGAGCTGCGCGCCCTGGGTTACACCGAAGTGAACCTGAACCTCGGCTGCCCCTCCGGCACCGTGACCGCAAAGGGCAAAGGCTCCGGCATGCTGCGGGACCCCGCCGTGCTGGACGCCTTTCTGGATGCGGTATTCTCCCATGCGGAAGGGCCTATTTCGGTCAAGACCCGGCTGGGCGTCAGCAGCCCGGACGAGTTTGCCGCCATTCTGGACATCTATGACCGTTACCCCATCTGTGAACTGACCATCCACCCCCGCGTGATGCGGCAGCTGTACCGCGGCCAGGCCGACCGGGCCGCCTTTGCCGAAGCGCTGCCCCGGTGCACCATGCCGGTGTGCTACAACGGCGACGTGACCACCCCGGAGGAACTGCACGCATTGGAAACACAGTTCCCGCAGCTGTCCGGCATCATGATCGGGCGGGGCTTCATCGCAGACCCGGCCCTGCTGCGGCGGGCCCGCGGCGGGACCGGTGCCTCCCGCGAGGAACTGCGGGGCTATCTGGACGACCTGTACCACGGCTACACGGAGCTGTTCGGCAGCGCCGGCTGTGCCGTGAGCCGCATGAAGGCCCACTGGTTCTACCTCATCCACCGCTTTGCCGGGTCGGAAAAGCTGGAAAAGCAGCTGCGCAAGGCCCGGGAGCCCTGGGAGTACGAGGTGCTGGTGAACCAGATCTTCACCCTGCCCATGCTCTGAGCTTTTGCACGGGACGAGCAGGCGGGGGAGTTTCTCCGTCGAACGTCCTGGAGGTGGGGCCCCGGCGCGCAGCGTTGGGGCGGGACTGGAGTCCCGGGCTGTTCGCGGAGAAAGCTCCCCCGCCTGCCCACATCCACCAATAAACAAAAAACTCCGCCGCCCTTGTACGGGCAGCGGAGCTGAAAAAGCCGGAAACGTCAAACGTTGAGATAATTGCGTAGCATGGCTTGCAGCAGATCATCGCGATCCACCTTGCGGATCAACGCGCGGGCGTTCTTATAGGTCGTGATGTAGGTAGGGTCTTCCGACAGGATATAGCCCACCAGCTGGTTGACCGGATTGTAGCCTTTTTCCTTTAATGCATCGTACACCTGCTGTACGATCTCGTGGATCTCATAGTCCTTGCGATCGTGGATCGAAAAAATAGTAGTTGCTTCGCCCACGGAATACACCCCCTTCGGATGAACTATAATTCATTGTACACGAAATGCGCCGAAACTTCAAGACGAACCCGGTGGATTTGCACATATTGCCCAGAATTTCCAGTTACTTTCATGCAACATGAAAAAAGCCGCCGCCCAAACTGCGCGGCAGAAAGGAGCCCTGCATGATCTTTGGCATCGGCTGCGACGTCTGCGCCCTCGATCATCTGGAAAAAAGCCTCTCCGGCCCCCATGCCGCCGCCTTTGTGCGGCGGGTGTACGGCCCGGCGGAATGCACAGCGCTGGCGCTGGACACACCCCTGCCCGCCGGGCGCAGCGGTGCCCACCGGCTGGCCAGCGCGGCAGCGGATTTTGCCGCCAAGGAGGCGTTCCTGAAAGCGGCAGGCACCGGTCTGCGGGAGCCCTTTGCCCTGCGGGAGATCGAGGCCGTGCGGCTGGAAAGCGGTGCCCCGGCCTACCGGTTCTCCGGGGCCACGGCCCGCTGGGTGGCCGACCACGGCCTGACCGCCCACCTCTCGCTGAGCCACGACGGCGGCATGGCGCTGGCTTTCTGCATTCTGGAGACGGCTCCGGAAACCTGACCGCACTTTGTGCATACAATGGAATACGCCCCGCTGCATAACCCGCCCCGGCCCTGCTCATACTGAAAGTGCACGGGCGGAGGCCATCCCCCGCAGCACACAGGGAGGGAGATTCCATGGAAGTACACAGAGGAGAAGTATTCTACGCCGACCTGTCGCCGGTGGTCGGCTCCGAGCAAGGCGGCGTGCGCCCGGTGCTGATCGTGCAGAATGAGATCGGCAACCGGCACAGCCCCACCGTGATCGCGGCGGCCATTACATCCCGGCTGGACAAAGCCCGTCTGCCCACCCACATCAACATCCGGGCAGCGGACACCGGCCTTGCCAAGGACAGCGTCGTGCTGCTGGAACAGATCCGCACGCTGGACAAACACCGCCTGCGGGAACGAGCCGGGCAGATCACCCCCGCCGACCAGAAGCGGGTGGATCAGGCCCTGGACGTCAGTCTGGGGCTGAACTCGTACTGACGCAAACGCCCCTGCCGCTGGCTGCGGCAGGGGCGTTTTGTACCCGGCAGGTAAAAAACAAAAAGCAGGCAGCACCGTGGAAAGGAGGAGGAAAGCGGTGCTGCCTGCTGTATGGAAACCCCTGAACAGTTGCGGCCCGTCAGGAGGGTGTTGGTAGTCTGTTCGCCGTCTCTGGCGGTTGCCATGGCATGGAACGGGGAACAGTTTTTTGTTAGGACCTGCTGTGCACTGCGTCTGCAGCCGCACCCGCAGGAGAATGCCGACTCTGGCACGTTCCGTGGAGGGAAGCGGAGGCTTTGGGGGGACGTCTCTGTGTTCCCTCCCGGACTGTGACTACAGTATACCGGACAATCGTGGCAAATCTTTGTGGACTTTTTGAACAATTTGCAAATTGCACGCTGTCCGTCAAAAAAAGAGGCCCGCCGCCGGGCAGAACGTCCGACAGCGGGCTTCTCCGTTCTTATTTTGCAGAGGATCAGTTGCCGCAGCTCTCGCAGTGGTCGCAGTCCTCTTCCAGCTTGCCCACGATGGGTTCCGGATCAATGCCCTGACGGCGGTAGTAGTCAGACAGGGCAGCCTTGACAGCCTGCTCTGCCAGGACCGAGCAGTGCACCTTGATGGGAGGCAGACCTTCCAGAGCCTCGACCACGGCCTTGTTGGTCAGCTTCAGAGCCTCGTCGATGGTCTTGCCCTTGATCAGGTCGGTGGCCATACTGCTGGTCGCGATGGCGGCGCCGCAGCCGAAGGTGAGGAACTTGACGTCCACGATCACGTTGTTCTCGATCTTCAGGTACATGCGCATGATATCGCCGCACTTGGGGTTGCCGACTTCACCCACACCGTTTGCGTCGGGGATCTCACCCACATTGTGCGGATTTGCGAAATGCTCCATGACCTTTGCACTGTACATGCTTGCCATAATTACTGTTCTCCCTTCAGGCTGAAATGACGGGCCGTGTTCTGGCCCTGCAGCCACATACAACTCATAGCGCGGCGGCGGGGGATGACCTCCTCCAGCACGTCACACAGATATTTTGCTTCTTCCATGGTGTTCTGCGGGCCAAAGGTGAACCGCATAGAACCATGACCGATCTCCTCGGGCACGCCAATGCTCAGCAGAACATGGCTGGGATCCAGGCTGTCGGAGTTGCAGGCCGAGCCGGTGGAGGCGCAGATGCCGTGCATATCCAGATCCAGCAGGATGGTCTCACCCTCCAGGCCCGGGAAGCTGATGTTGACATTGTTGGGCAGGCGATGCTCCGTGCCGCCATTCAGGCGTGCTTCGGGGATGTTCTTCAGCACGCGGTCGATGACGTAGTCCCGCAGCTCGGTCTCGTGGGCCATGCGCTCGTCCAGATGGGTGGTGGCGATCTCCAGGGCCTTGCCCATGGCGGCGATGCCGGCCACATTCTCGGTGCCTGCGCGGTGGCGGGCCTCCTGGCTGCCGCCGTCGATCAGGTTCTGGGGCCACACGCCCTTACGGCAGTACAGGGCACCCATGCCCTTGGGGCCGTTGAACTTGTGGGCACTCATGGACAGCATATCCACGCCCAGATCCTTCACATCCACCGGGATGGCACCCACGGCCTGCACGGCGTCGGTGTGCATCCACACGCCATGCTTGTGGGCAATGGCGGCGATCTCCTTGATGGGCTGGATGGTGCCGATCTCGTTGTTGGCCATCATGATGCTGATGAGGGCCGTGTCGGGGCGGATGGCAGCCTCCACGTCCTCGGGGCGGATGTAGCCCTCGGTGGTGGGCTTGATATAGGTGACCTCAAAGCCCATGCGCTCCAGCGCAGCCATGCTGTGCATGATGGCGTGGTGCTCAAAGGCACTGGTGATCAGGTGCTTCTTGTTCTGGCGGGCCTTGGTAAAGGCGGTGCCCTTCACAGCCCAGTTGTCGGCCTCCGAGCCGCAGCTGGTGAAAAAGATCTCGGCCGGAGCCGCGTTGATGGCCTTTGCCACCTGGGCACGGCCGGTGTCCACGAGCTCCTTGGCCTCATAACCCACACTGTAATGGCTGCTGGGGTTGCCGCAGGCACCGCTCAGGGCCTTGACCATCATTTCCAGCGCTTCCGGAGCGCAGGCCGTGGTAGCGGCATTGTCCAGATAAACCACTTTTTCCATGTTTTCCATAGGAATGATCCTTTCTTATGAATGCGCAGACCGGCGGCTGCACACAGCCGCACGCACGCGCGGAATCCTTTCAACGGATAAGTTATACCATATCATTCCCTAGTGTGTCAATAGGAATACTGGAAATTCATACTTCCGTTACGATTTGCGGCCCTTGCCGGTCAGCCTGCCCAGCAGCACCTTCCATTTGGGGTAGCCCCACCGCTTATCCTCAGGAAAATCGTCGGCCAGCTTCCACGGAAAGACCCCGCCGTCAAAATAGAGGTTCCCGGCTTCGTCCACCCGGTCCAGCTTTTTGGGCAGGTAGTCCTCGTCGTAGTAGCTCTTGCGCCGGTCCGGCAGCACCCAGTGCAGGGTGCCGTCCGGGTCCATATGGTCGGCCCACACTCCGAACACAAAGGTCGCTGCCTCGCCGTAGCAGTGCTGCTCAAAGCGGATGGCTCCGTCGTAGTAGAACTTGATGACCTCCAGCGTACCGGATTCCTTTTTGCCATCCCGCCCCAGGGTAGGGCGGTAGTCCTGCTGGTAGCGGCAGCCGCAGTGGCTGCCGGCGAAATCTTTCGGGTCAAACGACATGGTGTTTTCCTTTCCTTTATTAAAAATGCCCCTCAAAGTCGCCCTCGATCTCATAGGGCCAGCTCAGGATGCCGCCCAGGTCCCGCAGATTGGTATAGCCCAGGCTCTCCAGCTTCTGCACCGCGTCGGCGCTGCGGCGGCCGGTGCGGCAGTACACCAGCCACACGGCGTTCTTGTCCGGCAGCACTTCCGCTGCGCGGGTCAGCACCTGACCCAGCGGCAGCAGCTTTGCGCCCGGGATGTGTCCCACGGCATACTCGTCCGGCTCCCGCACATCCACGGCCACGGCCTCGTGGGCATCCAGCAGACGGATGGCGTCGGCAGGGTTGATCTTCTCAGTCATACGCTCACTCCTTCTATCTCTTCTCATCCATCCTATGATAGCAGACCTTTTTTGTTTGCACAAGAGGTTTATCTTTGCAAAATCCGAGCAACGTGCTATACTATAAGCAGCAATAAGGAGAGAAGCAGCATGAAATTTTCCACCAAGAGCCGCTACGCCCTGCGCCTGATGGCCGAGCTTGCCCGCTACGCACCGGGCACCACCGTCTCACTCAAGGAGATCAGTGAGCGGCAGAACCTCAGCCTGAAATATCTGGAACAGATCGTCACCCCGCTGGCACGGGTGGGGCTGGTCAAGAGCGAACGCGGCAGTCAGGGCGGCTACCGCCTGACCAAGGCTCCCGCCGACTACACCGCCGGTGAGATCCTGCGAGCCATTGAGGGCAGCGTGGCCCCCATCCCCTGCCTGGGCAGCCAGACCAACGAGTGCCCCATGTCGGAGCAGTGCTTCACCCTGCCTTTCTGGGCCGGGCTGGACGAGGTGATCAACCAATACATCGACAGCGTGACGCTGGAGCAGCTGGCCAGCCAGCTGCCCGCCGTGGCCGCCGGAAAAAGCGAAGGCTGCTGCAGCTGCGGCACGAAAAATGAAAAATAATGCTTGACATTCGCGTCTGCATCGGCTATAATAAGCAGGCATTCAGCGAATGTACATAGGGGTATAGCTCAGTTGGTAGAGCAGCGGTCTCCAAAACCGCGTGCCGTGAGTTCGAGACTTACTACCCCTGCCACAAACGCACAGGTTCTTCGGAGCCTGTGCGTTTTGTTTTTGCGATGTTTTTGCGTTTTAGAATTGGCTCCGCTTCGCTCTGCCAATATCAGTGGAAAAATTATTTTTATTTGCACTTCCGGAAAATCTGCGGATTTTCCGGAAGTGCCTTTTCACGGAAGGGGTCGTTCCGGGAAGCAATACTTTTTATTTACAGTACCTGTTACGGGCGAGGTCGTTCCGGGGAGTAATACTTTTTATTTACAGTACCTGTTACGGGCGAGGTCGTTCCGGGAAGCAGCATTTTTATTTGCGGCACCTGCCACGACTGGAGTTGCCGAACTCCTTTCGTCAACTGCAGCGCGAAGGTTCCCTCTCCGAGGGAGCTGGCACGGCGCAAGCCGTGACTGAGGGAGTTTCCTCACATTTTTTCAGATTTCTGAAATTTATGCTTGACAAGTGCGGGGTTTTTCGATATAATAAAGCACGTTCCGGCGGTAAGCGCCGCGCGAAACTTGAGCGATCATGGCCCGGTAGCTCAGTTGGTTAGAGCACCAGCCTGTCACGCTGGGGGTCGTCGGTTCGAGCCCGATCCGGGTCGCCATTTGCTGCTATAGCTCAGTTGGTAGAGCGCATCCTTGGTAAGGATGAGGTCTCCAGTTCGAATCTGGATAGCAGCTCCAAAGGCAAGCACCTCGAAGTCTCAGGACTTCGGGGTGTTTTTTTGTTTTCTCTACAGGTGCAGTGGTCTGTTGCATCCTTCTGGTTGTTCACTCTGTCCAATTTTTGCGGAAACTTTCTTCCGGTCCGTCAATTGATGTTCTCTTCTCTTTGTTATACAATTAACGTAGTAGAATCAACAGGGGTGTGTGTCCCCTGTTTCTGAGAGAGTATGAGAACTTTGGAGGTAACAACTATGGCTCGTTTTACGCTTCCCCGTGATCTGTACCACGGCAAGGGCGCTCTGGAAGCGCTGAAATCCTTCACCGGCAAGAAAGCCATGATCTGTGTGGGCGGCGGCTCCATGAAGCGGTTCGGCTTCCTGGACCGTGCCGTGGCTTACCTGAAGGAAGCCGGCATGGAAGTGGAACTGTTTGAGGGCATCGAGCCCGATCCCTCTGTGGAGACGGTCATGCGCGGCGCCGAAGCCATGCTGAAGTTTGAGCCCGACTGGATCATCGCCATGGGCGGCGGCTCCCCCATCGACGCCGCCAAGGCCATGTGGATCAAGTACGAGTACCCCGACATCACCTTTGAGGAGATGTGCAAGGTGTTCGGCATCCCGCCGCTGCGCCGCAAGGCACACTTCTGCGCCATCTCCTCCACCTCCGGCACTGCCACCGAGGTGACCGCCTTCTCCATCATCACCGATTACCAGAAGGGCATCAAGTACCCCATCGCCGACTTCGAGATCACCCCGGACGTGGCCATCGTGGACCCGGACCTGGCCGAGACCATGCCCAAGAAGCTGGTGGCCCACACCGGTATGGACGCCATGACCCACGCCATTGAGGCCTATGTGTCCACCGCCCACTGCGACTACACCGACCCGCTGGCCATCTTTGCCATCCGCATGATCCAGGGCGACCTGGTGGACAGCTACAACGGCGACATGGCCAAGCGTGATTCCATGCACAACGCCCAGTGCCTGGCCGGTATGGCCTTCTCCAACGCACTTCTGGGCATCGTGCACTCCATGGCCCATAAGACCGGCGCCGCCTTTGCGGACTACGGTGCCCACATCATCCACGGCGCAGCCAACGCCATGTACCTGCCCAAGGTCATCGCCTTCAACGCCAAGGACCCCGAGGCCAAGAAGCGCTACGGCGTCATCGCCGACGAGATGAAGCTGGGCGGCACCACCGATGACGAGAAGGTCAAGCTGCTCATCGAGCATCTGCGCGGCATGAACGACGCCCTGAACATCCCCCACTGCATCCAGCACTACGGCCCGGACTCTTACCCCGCCGAGCAGGGCTTTGTGCCGGAGAACGTGTTCCTGGAGCGTCTGCCGGAGATCGCCAAGAACGCCATTGCCGATGCCTGCACCGGCTCCAACCCCCGTCAGCCCAGCCAGGAAGAGATGGAAAAGCTGCTCAAGTGCTGCTACTACGACACCGAAGTGGATTTCTGATCCCGCTGACCGCCTGACGGCAAAAACCGCATAACACCTCCCGGCCGGCTGCCGCGCTCCCCCCTCTTTCCGGAAGCGGCAGTCGGCTTTTTGCTGCCCATTCGCAGCAGAAAAGCGCCCCGGCGGGAAATTCCCGCCGGGGCGCTGCTGATTCTGTGCTTACTGATAGATCGTAAAGGTGCGGCTGATCTCGCTGCAGGAGTAGTTGCCGCTGACCTTGGCCACCTGCGTATAGGTGCCGGGTTTCGTGGGCAGGCCGTCACAGGTCTTATCCCACAGGAAGCCCTTCTTTTTATAGGTGTAGCTGATGTTCACGCCCTCGCCGCTGCGTGCCTGCCCGTCGGCTTCCAGCACCGCGTTGCGGTTGGCATTCCGCAGTTCTTCGGCCGTCAGGGAGCCGGGCAGATCCCCGGCCCAGTACAGCCGCACATTGCTGGTCTGGGGCTTGATCTTGAACATGGCCACACCGGCCGAGTTGATGTCGCCGCTTTCCAGCGCCACCGCACCGGCCACATAGCCGCCGGCATCCACCGGCTGTTCATCCAGGTAAATGCGGGTGAAAGCACTCTCCGGCAGATACTTGCGAATGAGGTCCAGTGCCAGCTTCAGGCCGTTGGAAACATTCTGGATGGTCTTGACGTAGGCCGAGGGCAGATAGAAGTTGATGATGTTCAGCACCGACACAGCTTCGTCACCCACCCGCAGCAGTACGCTGACGTCATTGCCGTCAATGAGCTGCTTGAGGTAGCTGTACACGTTGAACTCTTCGGTCTGGTCCGGGGTGGCGGACATCTTTTTGGGCAGGGGGATCAGCTTAAGCAGGATGCGGATCTTTTCCGACAGCACCAGCGTCACATAGCCGGTAGCCTGCCCGCTGGTGCCCATGACCACGCCGATGTACTGGGCATCGGCCGGGGTAGTCTGGATCTCCAGCTTGTGGTCCGCACCGTAGGTCAGCTCACCGGATGCCTTGATGCGCACCGAGATGATATCATTTTCTTCTGCATCCACGGTCTGTGCCTGCGCTGCCGGTCCCGGCTGTGCTGCGGCGGCACCGGCCGGAACGGCCAGCGTGCCGAACAGGAACACAGCTGCCAACAAAAGGGCAATGCCTCGTTTCAGTTTCATAGGGTCTTGAACCTCCTTTTCTGCAGCCGTGCACCCGGCACGCTGCCTGTGGGGAAAAGGCCGCCGCTGCGGCCTGTTTTGTACCCTGATTTTACCGCAAAACCCTCAGTGGGTCAATAACGGGATTCAACCGCCGCGTGTACAAAAAAAACGTGCAGGCTCTGCTGCACGTTCAAAGTCCTTTTGATTCACGGCTCCAGGCCGTCGGTAAAGTAATCCGGATGCAGGCGCTGGACCTCCTCCACCGTCTGCTTGTAGCGGCTCAGGTGGCTTTCCAGCGCACGGCTCAGCTCCTGGGTATCGTTCTGCACCATGGCATCCAGGATGCGGGTATGGGCCGCGCATACGGCCTTGTTCTCGTTGGTCTGCAGGCTGAACTTGCGGATGCGCTCCACATGCTGCAGGCTGGCCAGCATGTGGTCAAAATGGTGCTCCATGCCGCACAGCTCAAAGGCGCGGCGGTGGAATGCATTGTCCAGCTCCAGCAGCCGCATCTCGCGGTCAGGCTCCTCCGGGGAGGCCTCCAGCACCCGGTAGGCCTCGATGAGCTGGCGGTAGCCCGCCTCCTGCTCCGGGGTCAGGCGGCCGCACATCCGGGTCAGGATCTCCTTTTCCAGCGTGTAGCGTGAAAACTGTTCCAGCTCCATCAGATGCAGGTCGATGGGTGCCACATGGGTGCCGCTCTGGGGCTTGATGGCCACCATATGCGCATTGTTCAGCAGGATCAGCGCTTCCCGCATGGGGGTGCGGCTGATGCCCAGCTCCTCGGCCAGCTCCCGGTCGTTCAGCGGGTCGCCGGGCTTGAGCTCCATGGTGATGATGCGGCTGCGCACCGTGTGATACGCCAGATCCCGCGCGTTGCGTGCGGACATTGCGCTTTCCCCCTTCCGGAACGCTGCGAGTGATATATCAGTGTTCCTCTTTTCCCATATTACCCAACCGCCGGGCCGCTGTCAAGGGAAACCGGACGTTTTGGCCGGTTCTGGCCTCAACTGTTTTTCCTGTGCGGACGGTACAGCACCGGCACCCAGACAAAGGCCACGGCAAGGCCGCACACCACATCCACGATGGAGTGCTGCTTGGTGAACACTGTGGACGCACAGATGAGCGCGGCCCACACCCAGGCCAGCACCTTCAGGCCCGGGCGCTTCTCGGTGAGGGTGCTGCTGCTGAACGCCAGCGCCATGCAGGCGGTGCTCTGGCAGTGGATGGACGGGCAGACGTTGACCGAGGCGTCCGCGCTCCACAGCAGCTGCATGATGCGCATGGCAATGTTGCTGCGCCCGACTGCTTCTGCTGTGGGACGGATGTCCAGGCCGTTGGGCAGCACCATGTAGACGATCAGACAGAAGGTCATGCCCGCAAACATGCTCAGGCAGAGCTTGTCGTAGCTGGCGGTGTCGTACCACCACAGCAGCGCCGTGACCCCCGCCAGCAGCAAAAACCAGCTGCAATAGGGGAACACAAACCACTCGTTGAAGGGGATGCTGTCATCCAGCGGGCTGTGGATGATGTATTTCGGGTTTTTGATCGTAAGGTCCAGCCAGAAGAACCAGACGAGATAGACCACCCAGTACAGCTGGAACCACAGGTGCGGTTTGCAGCGGCTGCGCAATTGGGACAGATTCATAGCAAGTCTCCTATATTTTATAATGAAATGACGCATTATTATAGCACATTCCGTCCACTTGCGCAAACCCTGCCGGTGTTATAAAATAAAGACAGTACCCGGTTCTGCCGCACCCCGGCCCAAAACGCCGGGGTGCTCTGTTGATAAAAGGAGTTTTTATGTCGCAAACGTTTCCCCCTGTACGCCTTGCCGCCCTGGACCTGGACGGCACCCTGCTGAACCACGAAGGGCAGGTCACGCCCCGTACCCGGGCCGCCCTGCAGGCCGCCTCCGACCGGGGCGTGGTCATCGTGCCCACCACCGGCCGCCCGCTGGGCAACCTGCCCCCGGTGGTGGCGCAGCTGCCCGGCGTGCGGTATGCCATCACCTCCAACGGTGCTGCCGTATGGGACCTGGGCAGCGACCCGCTGGGTGCTGTCTACAGCCGGTACGCCAATGCGGCCGAACGCCAGACCAGTGAGCCCATCTGTCTGCTGCGCCGCCTGATGCCGGTGGAGACTGCCCGGGCCGCCTTTGACCTGTTCATGGAATACCCCGGCGGCATGGGCGTGTTCTGGAACGGCTATTCGGTCAAGGACCAGGCCAGTGTGGACTTTGCCGCCGCCCGCTGGGCGCGCCTGCACTCCACCGAGGCCCGCCAGCCCAACGACGGACGCTTCCTTGTGGTGCGTGACCTGGGCGAGTGGATGAGCCGCCACGCCCACGAGGTGGAAAAGCAGTGTCTGTTCTTTGCCGAGCAGGACCAGGTGCCGCAGGCGCTGGCCCGCTTCCGTGCCATGCCGGGCGTGGAAGTGGTGCAGGGCTCCCCGGAGAACATTGAGGTAACTGCCGCCGGTGTGGACAAGGGCGAGGCTCTGCTGACTCTGGCCGACCGGCTGGGCATCCCCCGCGCACAGACGCTGGCCGTGGGCGACAGCGAAAACGACCGTGCCATGCTGGAAAAGGCCGGCGTGGCCGCCGTAATGGCCAACGGCATGCCCCAGATCAAGGCCCTTGCGGACCTTGTGACCACGGCCGACTGCGACCACGACGGCGTGGCCGAGGTGTTTGAGACCCTGGGCCTGTGAGCCTGTTTTGAGGCCGTTCGTCATTTTTGTGCAATGTATACAAGGTCTTATGCAAAACATTGTGCTTGTTGAGCATTACCAAACTCCCCCGGTTCGTTTATACTAGTATTACAAGCGCATAGTGGGTGTGCCATGCCCAAAGGGCTGCCCCACGCGCACAGGAGAGTTTATTGTAAAAGGAGAAATGCGTTATGAATCCCATCGTAGAAAAGGTCTATCAGATCGGCATTATCCCTGTTATCGCTTTCAACAGCGTTGATGAGGCCCTGCCCCTGTGCAAGGCTCTGGCTGAGGGCGGCCTGCCCGCAGCTGAGGTCACCTTCCGCACTGCATGTGCTGAGGAGTGCATCCGCAAGATCCACGAAGAGATGCCCGAAATGCTGCTGGGTGCCGGCACCGTGCTGACCACCGAGCAGGCTGACCGTGCCATGGCTGCCGGTGCATCCTTCATCGTTGCTCCCGGCTTTGACCCCGAGGTCTGCAAGCACGTCATCGACAAGGGCGGCATCATGATGCCCGGCACCTGCTCCGCAGGCGAGATGCAGCAGGCTATGAACATGGGCTGCGAGGCCCTGAAGTTCTTCCCCGCTGAGGCAAACGGCGGCGTGGGCATGCTGAAGAACATCGGCGCTGCTCTGAAGAGCGCTCGCTGGATGTGCACCGGCGGCGTCAACGCCAAGAACGTCAACGATTACCTGAGCTACGACCAGGTCTTTGCTGTCGGCGGCACCTGGATGTGCAAGAGCGATGTGATCAAGGCCGGCGACTGGGCTAAGATCACCGCACAGAGCAAGGAAGCTGTTGACACCATGCTGGGCCTGAAGCTCATGCACGTCGGCATCAACACCGGCAACGAGGAAGAGGCCATGAAGGTGGCTAACCTGATCGGCAGCCTGCTGAACATGAAGGTCACTCCCGGCAACTCCAGCATCTTTGTGGGCAGCAAGGAGTTCGAGATCATGAAGAAGCCCGGCCGCGGCACCCATGGCCACATCGCCATCGGCTGCAACAACGTGGACCGTGCGATCTACCACCTGTCTCAGCGCGGCGTGAAGTTCGATCTGGACAGCAAGGTCGTGAAGAACGGCAAGACCATCGCCTGCTACTTCGCAGACGAGATCGCCGGCTTTGCCTTCCACCTGGTCCAGGCCTAAGCCCATCCCTGTTTCGTAAAAGCCCTGCTGCCCCGGGGAAGCGGTGCAGCAGGATGATTTTAAAACCACCTGTAAATTAAAGGAGAATACCAATGAGAGTTGTTACTTTTGGCGAGCTGATGGTCCGTCTGCAGCCCTTCAACTACGAGCGTTTTGTCCAGGCCAACAACCTGGAGTTCAGCTTCGGCGGCGGCGAGGCCAACGTTGCTGTTTCTCTGGCTAACTACGGCCTGGATGCAGCTTTCGTCACCAAGCTCCCTGCTCACGCCATCGGTCAGGCCGCTGTCAACAGCCTGCGCCGCTACGGCGTTGATACCAGCATGATCACCCGTGGCGGTGACCGTGTGGGCATCTACTACAACGAGAAGGGTGCTTCTCAGCGCGGTTCCGTCTGCATCTACGACCGTGCCAACAGTGCCATCCAGCTGGCTCAGCCCTCCGACTTTGATTGGGATAAGATCTTTGAGGGCGTGGATTGGTTCCACTTCACCGGCATCACCCCGGCTCTGGGTGCAAACGTTGTTGAGATCTGCCTGGAGGCCTGCAAGGCTGCAAAGGCTCACGGCGTGAAAATCAGCTGCGACCTGAACTACCGCGGCAAGCTGTGGACCCGCGAGCAGGCTCGTGAGGCTATGACCAAGCTGTGCGAGTACGTTGACGTCTGCATCTCCAACGAGGAGGACGCAAAGGACGTGTTCGGCATCGAGGCTGAGGCTACCGACATCTACGGCGGCAAGCTGAACGCTGAGGGCTACAAGAGCGTTGCCAAGCAGCTGGCTGACAAGTTCCACTTCGAGAAGGTTGCTATCACCCTGCGTGAGAGCCACAACGCTTCCGAGAACGGCTGGAGCGCAATGCTGTACGACGTTGCTTCCGACGAGTACTGCTTCTCCAAGAAGTACGAGCTGAAGATCATTGACCGCGTTGGCGGCGGTGACTCCTTCGGCGGCGGCCTGATCTACGCTCTGCTGACCGGCAAGAGCACTCAGGATGCTGTTGAGTTCGCTGTGGCTGCTTCTGCTCTGAAGCACTCCATCGAGGGCGACTACAACATGATGACCGTCTCCGAGGTCGAGAAGCTGGCTGGCGGCGACGGTTCCGGCCGCATCCAGCGCTAAGCAGAAGGGAGATCCCGCATGGATATCCGCTACTCCTGCAACCAGAAGGATTTCAAGCGCTACACCACCGAGGAGATGCGCGATGAGATGCTCATCACCGGCCTGTACAAGGCAGATGAGGTCGTGGCCGTGTACAGCCATGTGGACCGTATGGTCACCCTGGGCTGCATGCCGGTGCACGAGACCGTGTCCATCGACAAGGGCATCGACGTGTGGGCCAACTTTGGCACCCACTACTTCCTGGAGCGCCGCGAGATCGGCATGTTCAACATCGGTAAGGACTCCACCGGCATCGTGGTGGCCGACGGCGTGAAGTACGAGCTGGGCTATAAGGACTGCCTGTACATCACCCAGGGCACCAAGGAAGTGACCTTTGCTTCCGCCGACCCGGAGCACCCCGCCAAGTTCTACATGGTGTCGGCTCCGGCACACTGCGCCTACGAGACCCGTCTGATCAAGATGGCCGATGCCAACCATCGGCCTCTGGGCAGCGTGGAGACCTGCAACAAACGCACGATCAACCAGTTCATCCATCCGGATGTGCTGAAGACCTGCCAGCTGAGCATGGGCATGACCGCACTGGACCCGGGTTCCAACTGGAACACCATGCCCAGCCACACCCATGAACGGCGCATGGAGATCTACACCTACTTTGAAGTGCCGGAGGGTCAGGTCGTGTTCCACATGTGCGGCGAGCCTACCCAGACCCGCCACATCGTGATGCACAACGAGGACGCTGTCATCAGCCCCTCCTGGAGCATCCACAGCGGTGTGGGCACCTCGAACTATACCTTCATCTGGGCCATGGGCGGTGAGAACATGGAGTTTGACGACATGGACAACATCGCTACCACAGACCTGCGCTGATAAAACCAAGGCCCCGTATCCGGCATCCCCGGTGCGGGGCTTTTTCAAAAAAGGAGAACTACAATGGATCTTTCTGCATTTGACCTGAAGGGCAAAGTTGCCCTGATCACCGGCGGTGCCCACGGCATCGGCTTCTCCATTGCCGAGGGCATGGCAAAGTGCGGTGCCACCGTCTGCTTCAACTGCTCCAACGAGGGCAGCCTGGAAAAGGGCCTGGCCGCCTACAAGGCTGCCGGCATCGACGCCCACGGCTATGTGGCCGACGTGACCGATGAGGCCGCTGTGAATGCCATGATCGCCCAGATCAAGGCCGACGTCGGCCCCGTGGACATCCTGGTGAACAACGCCGGCCTGATGAAGCGCATCCCCATGATCGAGATGAGCCACACTGATTTCATGCGGGTCATCGACGTGCATGTGGGCGGTGCCTTCAACTGCTCCAAGGCCGTTCTGCCCGACATGATCGCCAAGCGCGAGGGCAAGATCATCAACATCTGCTCCATGATGAGTGAGCTGGGCCGCGAGACCGTGTCTGCCTATGCTTCCGCCAAGGGCGCTCTGAAGATGCTCACCCGCAACATCGCTTCCGAGTACGGCGAGTACAACATCCAGTGCAACGGCATGGGCCCCGGCTACATCGCCACCGCCCAGACCGCTCCCCTGCGCGAGACCCAGCCGGACGGCAGCCGCCACCCCTTCGACACCTTCATCTGCGCCAAGACCCCTGCCGGCCGCTGGGGCGACCCCGAGGACATGGTGGGCCCCTGCGTGTTCCTGGCCAGCCATGCTTCTGACTTCGTCAACGGCCAGATCCTGTACGCCGACGGCGGCATCCTGGCTTACATCGGCCGTCAGCCCAAGTAACCCCGTCCTTTAAAACAAACAGAAAGCCGCCCGGAAACGTTCTCAGACGCTTCCGGGCGGCTTTTCTTGTGGTCGGAGTGGCGAGACTCGAACTCGCGGCCTCCTGCTCCCAAAGCATGGAATCCATGTAATCTTGTACTTTCGATAAGTGCATATAGTATAGACGATACGTTGTTTTCTTGTTTTATAGCGATGGATTGTTTTTGCTTGCTTTCTAAAGTTGTCGCAATTCTGTCGCACTTTCTAGCGATACCATAAACAGGACACAAGAGCCAACGAGGGCAGCGCATCGAGGATAAAGCCAGCATCCAGCGCACACAATGGGGAGAGCCAGACACACCCCAGCAGGGAACGAGGGTATAACAAACCGTTCACCCCCTGCCCGGCGGGGAATATGGGCTTGACCCCTACCCCATGCGGTCATAGCCGAGAGTACCCCACCCAAACAAAAAGGCGAAATTTTCCAAAGCAAATAAAAAGGCAGTCCACAAGCCCGGTATAATCGCTGCTGTGGACTGTCTTTCTTTATGCCTGTTTTGCTTCATCTGGCTTTAGCTGCTTGATATGGTCAAACACTGCGTCCATAGTATCAGAAGCCGCTGCATCTGCCGATTTGATGAACCCTGCGTAAATATCCGTTGTCGTGCTGGTTTGGGCGTGTCCCAGCCGTCCGGCAACCGTGACGATGGGAACGTGAGCCGCTATCAGCAAGCTGGCGTATGTATGGCGCAAGCTGTGGACAGTGACCGCCGGGAGATCGTGTTCCTGCATGAACTTCGGAAACCAAGTTGTGACCCGGTTCAGGTCGATGGGCGTTCCATCCCATCGAGTGAAAAGCAGGTCATTTTGTACAGTTTTTTCGTTCTCGATTTGTACAGTCTGCGCCCACGCTGTGCCAGCCTTGCGCCGGATACCGTTTTGATAGAGCTTGTATTCTTTCAGCATATCGAAACAGTGCTTGCCCACCTTAAAGGTACGGTTTGACGCTTTGGTTTTGGGTTCAGTGAAAACAATTCCCATGTGCGGCAGCCATTCAGAGGTGCGGTTCACTGTGATTGTGGAACGCTCGAAGTCAATATCAGACCAGCGCAAGCCGCAAATTTCACCCCTACGCATACCAGTGAACAAACCAAGCTGGACAATAGCCGAGAATTGCGGAGGGGCATCCTGCAAGGCTACAAGCAGCCGTTTCACGTCATCTTCTTCCAGATAGTTCACGGACACTTCATTGCTCTTTGGCGGCTCTGCCCTCTTTACCGGGTTATCCTGCACAATGCCCCATTGAACTGCCTTTGTGAAAATGCTGGACAGCATTCTGTGATAGTGCAACGCAGTGTTTCCGGTTAGTTTGCCGCCCTCTCTGTACACTTCTGTGAAAGCCTTTGAAAATTGCATCCCGGCGGCATCTGCTACCTTTTCAGCCGTTGCCCTGCTGACACCCTGCCCGGCGCAGATACAGGACATTGACCGCCCACCGATACCAGCGGCCTTTGTCATTGCCTGACGCTTGCCACGAGGTAACAGCTTCAAAAGGGCTGCTGTGGCGATATACGTTGAATCTTTCCGTGCGCCCACCGTTTCCAGATCGTCATAGAACATCATAAGATGCGACGGTTTAATATCGCTAACTTTCATGTGACCAAGTGCGGCAGAGATACGAGGACGCAAATAGCGGTATTCACTGGCGGTTTTGGGTTTGCACTTTTTGTCGATGTACTGTTCAAACCACTTGTCTGTCAATTCGTCAAGCGTCATATCTGCGTACAACAGTAAACCGTTTCGCACTTCCTGTTCAAACTGGTTTGCTTGCTCCTGCACCCACTTTTCAGCCTTTTTGGGGGTCAGTCCGGCAGGAGGGACAAGGGTGCAGCACTCTGTTAAAACCTTGTTTCCGTGTGCCTTATCCCTGCCTTTGTATGCACGGACGAAATAGGACACCGAACCGTCTTTAGCTGTTTTCTTCGTTATCTGTGCCATTAGATACACCAGCCTTTACGTATTCTAAATATTCATCTGTTGCCATCCGGTCAGCATATTCTAATTTTTTGTTTAACAGCTTTTGAAGTTTAAGTTGCTGAATATCACACGGTTCAGAATCGAGCTGATCTTCTTCCAAAATCTTTCTCGCAATAGAATCCACCGTAGAGAAAGAATCCACCCATCTTATAAATCTTTCGTATTCGTCTGTATATTCTTTTTTGAAGTTCTCGAATTTTACAGTTATACATTTTTTATTTTGCATAATCTGTTTTGGCTCATAGCGGTAATAAACCGCTTCATACAAATTCCCGCATTGCTTTTCTTTAAGTAGCACGTTAGCTAACTCTATTCTTTTTTTTGCCATCCAGTACGAGCAGGCATAAAAGCATTCTATACAAAGGCAGAGTTCTTCAAACGTACCATCTTCAATTATATCAGACACCCAAAAGGCACGGTCCTTTTTAAGATACTGTTCATCTAAAGGTTTTCTATATAGGGGGCTACTACTGATTATTCTGAGCTGTTCAATCGCCTTTTCGGATAATCCTGTATAGTCTGCCGCCGCTCGCAAGTCCATTTTCACAGTAGACGCATCCGTTTTTCCAAGAAGATAGTCTGTTGTGACACCAAAATAATCTGCAATCATGGAAATGCTGATTGCATCCGGCACAGTTGACCCCGCTTGCCAGTTGCTTACAGTCTGCCGTGTCGTGCTAAATGCTTCAGCCAGCACATCAAAAGTGACGTTCCTATACTTAATCAGTCCACGAAATCTTGTCGGGAACACATCATTGTAGTTAAATTTTTTGGTTTGCTTTGCCATATTCTCTCCTTTACGCAAATAAATTATGTATTTATGATTGTTGTGTTGACTTTACTTTCTCTTTTGCTTATACTTAGCATACCACAAACGAATCAAACATTCAATAAGAAAAAGTAAACAAATTTGATGTTTGACGTAGAAAGGAGGAAATTAGATGGATGAAAAGGCTAAAGCAGCCCGCCGGGAATATCTTAGAACGTGGCGAGCTGCAAACAAAGACCGAGTGAAAGTCTACAACGCTGAATATTGGATGCGCAAAGCCAACAAGGCGAAACAAGCCGAGTTTCAGCAAAACAACAAACAGGAGGAATAAACCGTGACACCTTTAGAGAAAGAAGTCAATGAATCCGGCTTTGCTTTGTGGCGTGTCGCAGCTGCTTTGCAGTTGAGAAATTCCACATTTTCAAGCTGGCTTGTTGACACAACGCTCCCAGATGAAAAGGTGGAGCGAGTACGCAGGTGCATCCGGCTGATGAAAGCAGCCAAGCAGAAAAACGGAGGTGTGAAGATTGAATAGTACCGTTATCCAGTACCCACGAATGGCAAAAGTAAAGGATGCAGCCGAACAGTTTGGATGTTCTGTGCATTATCTGCGTAATCTGTGCCGTTCTGGAAAGGTGCGATATACCGCAGTATCTTCCCGGCGGTGGCTTGTGAACATGGACAGCCTTGCACGGTTCTTTGAGCATGGCGAGCAGGTAGAGCCGGAGAGCGTCAACGGCGTTCACAGATTCAACGCAGGGGGAAAGGTAGGCTGATACATGGTCGCAAGAAAAAGGATGTTCTGTTCAGATATTACAGAATCGGACAGGTTTCTTGACCTGCCAGCCAAGTCGCAAGCCCTTTACTTCCACTTGTGCATGAGATCGGATAATGATGGGTTTGTGGACACAAAATCTGTACTGCGCTCCGTCCGGCGCACTGAACGATATTTAGAGCCGCTTATTAGAGCCGGGTTCATTATTCGCTTTCCGTCTGGCGTTGTCTGCATCGTTGATTGGCGGATACACAACGCACAACCGAAATGGGAATATGCCGTGACTGTACACATGGACGAGCTTTTGCAGTTGGAAGTTTCCGAAACAGGACGCTATTTCATTCCAAACAGGCAAAAGCAGCCGGAGCAAGCCGCCGGGAGGTGATAGCATCAAATGTCCGTGACGAAATCAAGAAGAAAGGGGCGGCAGTTAAACCGTTGGCTTACAGCTTCTTCCGATATGCGAGAGGAACGCTTTGTTCAAGTTGGGAACACCCTGTTTTTTAACAAGGCTTTTCAATCGTTAAGCGTTGGTGCAAGATACCTTTACATAGCGGCAGCGAATGAAGCAGGAGGAAACCGAAATTTTCAGCTTCCGGCACTCAAAATGAAATCGTTGGGATTCAAAGAGCGAACCGCACGAGAATACATCAAAGAATTGGAAAAAGCCAAATTCATAGAGAAGGTCAAGTGCGGTCGGAACACTCGAACCCCGAATGATTATCGCTTCTGCTTTGATTGGTTGAACCCACCTTAATTTTTGGTACAGTATGGCAACATATTGTATATAAGTGCAATTTCTGCACAGTGTAGCGAAAATACAAAATGACGGTTTATCGAGAAACGGCAATGCGATTTTTGCATAGTGTACCTAGTGAATACAAGCCCACACAATGCAGATTTTGCACTCGTAAAGGCTTTACACAATGCAATTTCTGCACCGCCAAAATAAAAACCGCCTTATCTGGTACGAACAGACAAAGCGGCAACGCTAAAAACCATAGACGCAGTTTTTGCGTGTTTCTAGTGTACCATATCGGCACACGGAAAGGAACAGCATGAGCAAAATTTTCAATCTACTTCCAGTCGGAGAAGAACACGCAATCAGCCTGAAAGCCTTATCAGCCCAGACAGGTTTGCCGGAACGTGCGCTCCGTTCACAGATCGTTGCAGAGTTAGAGGACGGTTCGCCCTGTCTTTCGTCCTGCAAGCCGCATGGCGGTTATTATCGCCCCGATGCAGGCGAAAAGGGCTTGAAAGAAATGCAGAGGTTTTATCAGCAGGAGCGCAGCCGAGCAAGTTCCACGTTCCGCAAGCTGAAAGCCATTCGCCGGACGTTGACCCAGTGCGCCGGACAGATTGAGCTTGAACCGCTGGAAGATGATACCCCCGAAGATACAGAGAAAGACGAGCAGGAGGACACGCACAATGTGTTTTGAAGAAATCTTGAAAGAATGTCACAAGGAAGCCCGGCGAAACGGTTTGATGCTGGTTCCTGAACGTATGGCAGGGCTTTACAGCGTTGCAGACAAGGCGACAAACCAAGTTGTCAGCCCTTACCCGATGAACCCTTACAGCATCCATGAATGGATGACCGAATACACCGCACAGGCATAAACAGGAGGAAAATACAATGGTCGTGAACCACGTTGACAATCAGGCACTTTACCTTTGCGCCATTAACCGAGAGCATAACAAGCCGCTGACCGACAAGATGCACGAATGCTTTGGTTTGTTGCAGCAGATTCAGAACAGGGATGTTAGCGGCAAGCTGTATCTTGCTATCTGTGACGCTGTGGACATTGCCGAAGATTATGCCTTTGACAAGGCGGCAGAGCTACAGTCTGCCATTACTGCGGACGAGTTGACAAGCCACGAGGACGGCGCAGAAGCCCACGCAGACACGAACACCAGCACCAGCGAGGACACCCCGAACACCATCGAGTATGTGCAAGAAGCACGAGAGTTTATTGCAGCGTTGAGCCGGAAGGAGCTGAAAGAATTTGGACACGATGAAATCAACGGCGCAGACCAGATGATTGTTGCACTGAACGCCATTGAACAGCTTGCCAAGCACGACAATGCAGCAGCGTGGGAGTGCTACGGTGATTTTATGGAATCGAACCTTTGCGGCGTGTCCTTTAAGATTGAAAGCTGATTTAATTTCACGAAATCACGCTGTTTTTATGAATCGTGTTTTAGTTGATTTTATTAGCTGCGGCTAACCGGCTAAAAACAAAGAATCCCTGCACCCGGCTTGAACGTCAGATGCAGGGAATATTTTTGCAACAAAATTACATATCTTTTGAAACAGAGATTCTAGGAATCATGCGGTTATTTGCTTGCCTTAAATAAGGCTTGAAAGAACCAAAATCCAAAAAGTAGACAGCCGATAATAGTAGCCATAACACAAGCCCCCTTATTCTTCCGTAGGTGCATCTTCATCCGCTGGATGCTCTTTCAAGAAATCGTCAGCCGCCTGTTTCAGTACAGCGTTTGGAGTAGTCCCGGCGGCTACACAAGCAGCCCGGAATCTGGCAGCATAGTCTTTCTTGACCTTGCACCCGATTATAGTCATGTTCTCTTTGTCCCATTTGGCGTTAGCCCTTTTCCGTGCTTCTGTTACCATATAAAGCCCCCTGTCGTATAGATCGGTGATTCTTCTTGTTAAACAGTATATCATAAACAGGTACAGTTTACCAGTACAATTTTGCACAGAATGAACGGTTTAACATTGTGCATCTTGTCAATAGCATTGTACGGTTTAACATGATATAATATAGACACAGCAAGGGAGCATGACCGGAAGGCAAGGGGCGAAGGATGTACCGGGAGCGCAAGAGCGTAACGCCAGCTAAGACAGTAACCCACTCCGAAAGCTGTATAAAAGAAAATGCCCGGTGTTCCATCGCCAAACAGACACACCGAGCAAACCCAAAGGGGCAAGGCAATTATAACAGCCCTGCCCCACATTGTAAAGTGAGGTAGTAAAAATGACGTACAATCTGCATGAAATCATGTGCAAGGCGTGGAAGCTGTTCCGCAAGGGCATCGGCACATTTGCCGAATGTCTGCACCGGGCATGGAACAGCGCAAAGGCTGAACCCATCAACGCCCAGCGCATTGCAGAAGCCCAGCAGGATGCAGGAATCAAAGAGGAGTGCCGGACGTGGGCAGACTGGAAGAAGCAGGGGCGTGAAGTCCTGCACGGCGCAAAAGCCGCTTTCCAAGTCCTCTTGATTTACGCAAGCAAGGGTGACAATGCAAGCTATAAAGCATCGTTCTTCCCTGAATCCCTTACCCAGCCGATGAACGCATAATCACAAGATGCACGAGCACATGAACACATAAACACGAGATATAGAAAGGACAGTACAAAATGAACGAGACCAAGCGCACCGCAGAAGTTAGCCAGATTGCAAGCCTGATTAGAGCGAAAGCCCAGAAGCACCCCGAAGTGATTGATATTGTGGTCGCTCTGATTGACAAGGTATCACAGAGCAGCCAGCCAGAGATTGAAGCGTTGGGCAAGCAGCTTGAACAGCACAGCGGAGATTATCCCACTATCATGCGGCTGCTGAACATCCAGCCCTAAACAGCACACAGCACAGCGCAGAGCCGTATTTTAACGTGTCCTGCGCTTTTTCTTTGTCTGGTAATGAAAGTATATTGCCAGACCCCGAAAGCCTGTTTCCCACGCATTTGCACAGGTATCCCACGCAGCGAGAAGCGAAGCCGATGCAATGCCGCCACATCTGGCGGTATCTTTGAGGGCATATCCCCAAAAGTGGGGACATCTTCACAGGTGGGTGTATCCAAAAGCGGATTGACGCAGCCAGGAAGCCGCCGGGCATCACAATTCTGTGATAGTGCTATCAGGCAGACCAGGCAAAGGGTCGTAATTGAAATACACTCAATTTTGAGGGCATCGAAACCCGCTCAATTTTGAGCCGATTACACAGATCGGTGCAGTCAGGCAGATTGACCCCATTGCCGCTTGTGTCGATGCTGACACTTTTTTGTGTCGGGGTTGTCAATCTAACAGACACCCTTGTGTATAGGGTCGGTATTAGATACCGCTCCCCCATAAGTGGGGTTATATGGGTATAGTGATTTGAGATACCCCCGAAGCATGGGCATATAGCAGCCCATTATACAGCCGTATGATATAGGCAAGGCATACAGAACAGGGGCGTACACTGTCGCACAAAACAGGTTTTTCCTGAATTTGTCGCACTTCTGTCGCACTTTCCAGCCATTTTCAAGCCTATATACAACAAATAAAGCCACGATATAAACGCCATTTCTAACGCTTCATCGTGGCTTTTATTCATATCGGAGTGGCGAGACTCGAACTCGCGGCCTCCTGCTCCCAAAGCAGGCGCGCTACCAACTGCGCAACACCCCGACAATATTCAATTGTACCTGTACAGTATACCTTTTTTTAGAGTGTTCGTCAATA
>ENA-OQNO01000193-OQNO01000193.1-human-gut-metagenome-genome-assembly--contig:-NODE-193-length-72261-cov-34.893504_pt1 | contig 72261 bp, 68 predicted proteins | sample MGYA00242629_ERZ504880 | MGnify/ENA primary metagenome ERZ504880 (study PRJEB26092, sample SAMD00036377) | human gut metagenome | host: Homo sapiens | study: EMG produced TPA metagenomics assembly of... | reverse complement strand
TCTGTGGATTCGTTTAATGATTTCTACCTTCTGCGTTCCGTTGTACTTTCGTTGTCCCTTTGGCATACAAAAACACCCCATTTCCTAAACAGTATACCATACTGTCTAACAAATGGGGTGCAGTTCAAATCCGGGCGGGATGCAACGGTTCTACAAATAGAGTGATCAGTCTGCGAACAGCGGAGTGGACAGGTAGCGGTCGCCGGTATCAGGCAGCAGCACCACGATGTTCTTGCCAGCGTTCTCCGGGCGCTTTGCCAGCTGCAGGGCAGCCCAGACGGCAGCACCGGAAGAAATGCCCACCAGCACACCTTCCTTGTGACCGATCAGCCGACCGGTGGCAAAGGCGTCGTCGTTCTCCACAGCAATGATCTCGTCATAAACCTTGGTGTCCAGCACGTCCGGCACAAAGCCTGCGCCGATGCCCTGGATCTTGTGCGCACCAGCAGTGCCCTTGCTCAGCACCGGGGAGGAGGCGGGCTCCACGGCCACGACCTTCACGTCAGGGTTCTTACTCTTCAGGTACTTGCCCACGCCGGTCACGGTGCCGCCGGTGCCAACGCCTGCCACAAAGATGTCCACCTTACCGTCGGTATCGTCCCAGATCTCGGGGCCGGTGGTCTCGATGTGTGCTTGGGGGTTGGCCGGGTTCACGAACTGGCCGGGGATGAAGGAATTGGGGATCTCCTTTGCCAGCTCATCGGCCTTGGCAATGGCACCCTTCATGCCCTTGGCACCCTCGCTGAGCACCAGCTCGGCACCGTAAGCCTTCATCAGCTGGCGGCGCTCCACGCTCATGGTCTCGGGCATGACGATGATGATGCGGTAGCCCTTGGCAGCTGCCACGGCAGCCAGGCCGATGCCGGTATTGCCGGAGGTGGGCTCGATGATCACGGAGCCTTCCTTCAGCAGGCCCTTGGCCTCGGCGTCGTCGATCATCTTCTTGGCAATGCGGTCCTTCACGGAACCGGCCGGGTTGAAGTACTCCAGCTTGGCCAGAATGTGAGCAGACAGCTGCTGCTCCTTTTCAATGTGGGTGAGCTCCAGCAGCGGGGTGTGGCCGATCAGCTGGTCAGCGGCAGTATAGATCTTGCTCATAATAAATTCCCTCCTGATACAGATACAACTTCTCGAACGGGCCCCGGCACCCGAGGTGCGGCCCGGAACTACAAACCTTTAAACCAACATTGTTTGTGGGTTTGATGGTATTATAGTCCCCTTTGCCCTGCTTGTCAATGCTTTTTTGCAAAAAAGTGGGATTGAACTATTATTTACCCTGTTGTATAATAGGTTTAACATTCTATGGACATCAAAGGAAGTACACGAATATGATCGTTTCCACCAAAGGGCGCTATGCGCTGCGCGTGATGATCGACCTTGCCGAACATCAGGCGGAAAAATACGTTCCCCTCAAGGAAGTCGCCGCACGGCAGGAGATCTCGGAAAAGTATTTGGAGAACATCCTCAAGGTGCTGGTGCAGAACGGCTTTCTGGAGGGCCTGCGCGGCAAGGGCGGCGGTTACCGCCTGACCCGCAGCCCCGACCAGTACACCGTGGAGGAGATCCTCATGCTCACCGAGGGCAGCCTGGCCCCCGTCACCTGCCTGACGCCGGGTGCATCCCCCTGCGACCGCCTGGCCAACTGCCGCACCTATGAGATGTGGAAGGGCCTGAACGACCTCATCTCCAACTATTTCAGCCACATCACCCTTGCCGATCTTGCCCTGCCCGATCAGGCTGGCAACGACTATGTGATCTGACTCGTTCCTGCTCCGGCTTCTTACGGCGCACCGCACATTGCGGTGCGCCTTTTTTGCACAGTTCCTCGCGAAATGTGTGGGAATTCTTGGCAAGTATCACGGTTGATGGACGTCCGACGATGCGGTATACTACCACTTGCATCCCACATTTTTTGGTGACCGTGAAAGGAGCGATCCGTTACGAAATACATTTTTCAGTTTGCGCGCATTCTGGCCTTCTGTTTTCTGGGCGAGGTGCTGCACGCCGTGCTGCCGCTGCCGGTGCCTGCCAGTGTCTACGGGCTGGTGCTGCTGCTGGCTGCCCTGAACTTCGGCTTTGTGAAGCTGGATGACGTGAAAGAGGTGGGCATCTACCTCACCGGCATCTTCCCGCTGCTGTTCGTGCCTGCCGCAGCCGGCGTGATGGAGCTGTGGGCCGAGATGGGCAACATGCTGCTGCCCATCATCATTGCCATCATCCCGGTGACCGTGCTGGTCATGGTCTCCGCAGGCCGCACCACCCAGGCCATGACCGGCCGCAAAAAGAAGGAGGCAGACCATGCTGAATGATTTCCTGTCCGGGTCGGCGGCGTGGGGCGTGCTGCTCACGCTGGCAGCCTTTGCACTGGGTGCCCTGATCAACCGGATCACCGGCAAAGCCATCTTCAATCCCCTGCTGCTGGGCAGCATCTTTGTCATCATCTTCCTGTCGGTGTGCAAGATCCCCTACGCCGACTACAAGGCCAGCGCCGCCCCGGTGAACTACCTGCTGCTGCCGGCCACCGTGGCCCTGGCCATCCCGCTGTATGAAAAGTGGGACCTGCTCCGGGAGAACGCCGCCGCCATCATCGCCGGCATCTCGGTTGGCACACTGGTCAGCCTGGGCAGTGCCCTTGCTCTTGCCCTGGCGCTGGACCTGACCCAAGAGCAGTACGCCACCCTGCTGCCCAAGTCGGTGACCACCGCCATCAGCATGGACGTGGCCGCTGAGCTGGGCGGCATTGCCGCCCTGACCGGTGCCATCGTCATCCTCACCGGCATTGCGGGCAGCCTGCTGGCCGAAACGGTGTGCAAGGTGTTCCACATCACCGACCCCATCGCCAAGGGTGTGGGCATCGGCACCTCGGCCCATGCCGTGGGTACCAGCAAGGCCCTGCAGATGGGTGAGGTAGAGGGTGCCATGAGCGGCCTGTCCATTGCAGTGGCCGGTGTGCTCACCGCGGTGCTCTGCCCCGTATTCGTGAACCTGATCCACTAAAACCATTTATGATATAAAACACAGCGCCCCCGCCGGGAGAGATTCCGGCGGGGGCGCTGTGTTATTGAGGAGAGATGTCTTGATCAGTTTTCGGCGAGGTTGCCGGTGTAGAGCTGGTAATACTTGCCCTTCTTGGCGATCAGCTCGTCGTGACTGCCGCGCTCGATGATGCGGCCCTGCTCCAGCACCACGATGCAGTCTGCATTGCGGACGGTGGACAGGCGGTGGGCGATGACGAAGCTGGTGCGGCCGTACATCAGGCCGTCCATGCCGCGCTGCACCAGTGCCTCGGTACGGGTGTCGATGGAGGAAGTTGCCTCATCGAGGATCAGCACCGGCGGGTCGGCCACGGCGGCGCGGGCGATGGCCAGCAGCTGGCGCTGGCCCTGCGACAGGTTCGCACCGTCGCCGGTCAGCATGGTGTTGTAGCCATCCGGCAGACGCTGGATGAAGCCGTCCGCGTTGGCCAGCTTGGCGGCGGCCATGCACTCTTCATCGCTGGCATCCAGACGGCCATAGCGGATGTTCTCCATGACCGTACCGGTGAACAGGTGCGTGTCCTGCAGCACGATGCCCAGCGAACGGCGCAGATCGGACTTTTTGATCTTGTGGATGTTGATGCCGTCGTAGCGGATCTTGCCATCCTGAATATCGTAGAAGCGGTTGATCAGGTTGGTGATGGTGGTCTTGCCGGCACCGGTGGAGCCGACAAAGGCAATCTTCTGGCCCGGACGGCCATACAGGTTGATGTCGTGCAGCACCGTCTTTTCCGGCACATATCCGAAATCCACATCTGTGAAGGTGATGTCGCCTTCCAGTTTGTGGTAGGTGGTGGTGCCGTCGTGGTGGGGGTGCTTCCAGGCCCAGATGCCGGTGCGCTCCTCGGTCTCCACGAGGTTGTCCTCGCGGTCGTACTTGGCGTTCACCAGGGTCACATAGCCCTCATCGGTCTCGCTGGGCTCGTCCATCATCTTAAAGATGCGCTCTGCACCGGCCAGTGCCATGATGACGCTGTTGGCCTGCATGGACACCTGACTGATGGGCATATTGAAGCCCTTGTTCAGACTGAGGAAGGCCACCACCGTGCCAAGGGTCATGCCGCTGACACCGCCCACGGCCATGGCGGCACCCACCAGCGCGCACACGGCGTAGCTGATGTTGCCCAGCTGGGCGTTGACAGGCATCATGATGTTGGAGAAGGCGTTGGCCTGCTTGGAGCTCTCCTTCAGCTGGTCGTTCAGCTGGCGGAAGCCGTCAAGGGTCTGCTGCTCGTGGGTGAACACCTTGACCACCTTCTGGCCCTCCATCATCTCCTCGATGTAGCCGTTCACCTTGCCCAGATCCCGCTGCTGCTGCACGAAGTACTTACCGGAGCTTGCCGCGATCTTTTTGGAGCAGAAGAGCATCAGCGCCACCATGAGCATAGTAACGATGGTCAGCTGCCAGCTGAGCATACACATGCTGAAGAACACCGACACGATGGTGATGACGCTGGACACCAGCTGCGGGATGCTCTGGCTGATCATCTGGCGCAGGGTATCTACATCGTTGGTGTACACGGACATGATATCGCCGTGGGGATTGGTGTCAAAATAGGAGATGGGCAGGCTTTCCATGTGGGTGAACAGCTTGGTGCGCAGGTTGCGCAGCGTGCCCTGCGTTACGTTGACCATAACGCGGGCATTGAGCCATGCGGCCAGAATCCCCACAAGGTAGATGCAGCCCACCCGCAGCAGTGCCCCGGCCAGCGGTGCAAAGCTGGGGTTCTGCTGGTGGGTCATGGGCACGATGTAATCGTCCATCAAAGTCTGCAAAAACAGGCTGGCCTGCACATTGGCCAGCGCACTGACCACGATGCAAATAAGCACAAGGATGCAGTGGGGCAGGTAGTTGCGGAACACTTCATCCATGATGCGCCGGAGCAGCTTGCCCGGGTTTTCCACCTTGGGGCGCGGGCCCCGTGCGCCCCGCGGGCCGGGGCCATGTACTTCTTTTACGGCCATTACTGCGCACCTCCCTGCTTGTCGAAGTCGCCGCCGCCCTGGGTCTGGCTGTTGTAAACTTCCTGATAAATGGCGTTGGTCCTGAGCAGCTCCTCGTGGGTGCCCAGGCCGTTGATCTGGCCATTGTCCAGCACCAGGATGCGGTCAGCATCCTGCACCGAGGAGATGCGCTGTGCAATGATGATCTTGGTGGTGCCGGGGATCTCTTCCCGGAAGGCCTTGCGGATCTTGGCGTCGGTGGCGGTGTCCACCGCGCTGGTGGAGTCGTCCAGGATCAGCACCTTGGGCTTGCGCAGCAGAGCGCGGGCGATGGTCAGGCGCTGCTTCTGGCCGCCGGACACGTTGGAGCCGCCCTGCTCGATCCAGGTATTGTACTTATCCGGGAAGCGCTCGATGAATTCATCCGCACAGGCCAGCTTGGCCATGCGGATGCACTCTTCCTCGCTGGCGTTCGCGTCGCCCCAGCGCAGGTTGTCGAGGATGGTGCCGCTGAACAGCACGTTCTTCTGCAGCACCATGGACACTTCGTGGCGCAGGACGTCCAGGTTATAATCCCGCACATCCACACCGCCTACCCGCACGGTACCGCTTTCGGCATCGTACAGGCGGGGGATCAGCTGCACCAGGCTGGACTTTGCACTGCCGGTGCCGCCGATGATGCCCAGCGTCTCGCCGGGCTTGATGGAAAAGGTGATATCGTTCAGCACCGGACGGCCCGAACCATGCTTATATTGAAAGGAAACATGGTCGAACTCGATGCTGCCGTCCTTCACCTGCTGCACCGGCTGCTTGGCCGGGGGCAGGTCGGTGGTCTCGTCCAGCACTTCCACGATACGCTTGGCGGAAGCGGCCGACATGGCGATCATCACAAAGACCATGCTCAGCATCATCAGGGCCATGAGGATGTTCATGATGTATCCGAACAGGGCGTTGAGCTGACCGGTGGTGATGGCACCATGCAGCACATATTTGGCACCCAGCCAGCTCAGGGCGATGTTGCAGCCGTAAACGGCGGTGAGCATGGCAGGGTTGTTGAAGCTCAGGCGGCTCTCGGCCTTGACGAACTGGTTGTACAGGCTCTCGCAGGCCTTGGTGTACTTCTCGTTCTCAAAGCCCTCGCGCACAAAGCTCTTGACCACACGGATGGCCGACACGTTTTCCTGCACCGAGGCGTTGAGGTTATCGTAGTTCTTGAACACCCGGTCAAAGATGTGGAAGGTGGGGATCATGATGCTGGCCAGCACCGCCACCAGAAAGACTACCGCCACCACGAACACCAGCGACAACGGGCCGCCGATGACCACAGCCATGAACAGCGCGAACACCAGATGCACCGGGGCACGCACGCACATGCGCTCGATCATCTGGAACGCATTCTGCACGTTGGTCACATCGGTGGTCATACGGGTGACAAGGCCCGCCGTGGAGAACTTGTCGATGTTGGAGAATGAATAGTGCTGGATGTTCTCATACATGGCATCGCGCAGATTGCCGGCAAAGCCGGTGGATGCCTCGGCGGCATATTTACCGGCCAGAACGCCCAGCAGCAGCGCAATGGCTGCCACAAGAAAGGTGAGCAGACCATACTTGACGATGGCGTGCATATCGCCCTTTTCAATGCCCAGGTCAATGATAAAGGCCATGATGGTGGGCAGCAGCACATCCATCACGGCTTCCAGGGCTGCAAAGAGCGGTGTCAGGACTGCGGCGCGTTTGTACTCGCCCAGATGTGACACGAGCTTTTTGATCATCTGAGTTACCTCCTGTTAATTTTATTTGTTTGGTACAAAACAATTCTATACAAAACAGATTTAATGTCAAGATGTTTGCAAAACTTTCGGAAATTGTTCATAATTAACATTTTCACAAACATCTTTTCGGCGTTTTGACAAGAGTCGAACCCTCTTCGTCACGGCTTGCGCCGTGCCAGCTCTCCCGAAAGGGAGAGCTTTTGTCTGTTCCGGGAAAGCAGCTTTTCACCGGAAAAGAAAATCCAAAAATATCGCCCAAAAAGCTCCCCCCCTCGGGGGAGCTGCTGAGCGCAGCGAAGCTGAGAGGGTTTACTTCAGCGCGTCCCGCAGCTTGTTCAGCAGCCGCAGCAGCTCGGCGTTTTCCTCTTCCGTCAGCAGATTGGCCACATAGTCGTCCGTCTGGTGGAAGGAGAGGATGGTGTTTTCATGGAAGCGGACGCCCTCTTCCGTCAGCACCAGCTGTTTCAGCCGGGCATCCTGCGGCACGCTCTGGCGCTGGATGTAGCCCTTGCGCTCCATCAGCTGCAGGATGTTGGTCACGGTGGAGCGGGTAATGGAAAACTCCCGCTCAATGTCCCGCTGGAACACCTGCTCCTCCCGGTGCCGGTAAAGATACTCGATGATCCAACCGTGCATCGGGGTGGCCTGCTCCACACCGTTGGCGCGGGCAAACTGGTTGATCTTGCGGAAGATCAGGTTGTCCACCCGGCGGATCTGGGCCGGGATGACCTGCGGCCCCTCCCAGGGCGGATCCCCGTGGTCTCTGCATTCGTTCTGTTTTTCGTCACACATACGATCGGTTCCTTCTGAATTGTTTTTTGCTCAAACTGTTTTCTATAAAACTGTTCGATATGAGACTATTGTAATCCCACTGTCCCTGTTTGTCAAGGGCAGCAAAAAAGACTTCTCCCAAAGGAGAAGCCTTTCCGATCTCTGTGTCACTGATTTTCTTCCACCCATTCCCGCACGCGGTCAGGGCGGTTGGTCACAAGGCAGTCCGGCCCCAGGGGCAGCAGGCTCCGGACAGCCTTTTCCGTGTCCACGGTCCACAGGGCCACCTTGACCCCCATGGCCTGCAGCTTGGCGATGAAGCCTGGGTTGCTGTAGGCGGTGTGGTATTCGCAGCTGACGTACTCCGGCGCAAAGTCCAGGCTTTTGACATAGGCCACCGGGTTGTGCTGGTCGGCCAGATGCTTTGCCACCGCCTGCAGGCTCTCCCCGGGGAAGTTTGCCCGCAGCATGCTCACCTTGTCGTTCACCCAGCGGGTCATCCAGCCGTTTTCCTCATCCGGGTCCATGCCCGCATCCACCGGCAGGGCGGCCAGCTCTTCGTCCAGCGCCGCTTCCTCATCCTCCATGCCGTTCACCAGGCCCAGGTCCTTCCAGATGACCGGCGGCGGCAGCACCATGCTCTCGAATGCGCCGTACAGCAGCACGCCCACCCGCAGTTCCGGCATCAGCGCCTTGGCCTGCCGCAGCAAGTCGTGGTTGAACGAAATAAGGACCAGTCGGTCGGCGATGTCTGCCGCGCGGATAGCATCCACCACACCGGACACAAAAGCCGGGTCGTTGTCCATGGTGGATTTCATTTCCAGCTGGACCGCGCAGCCCTCCATGCTCCTGCACAGAGCCAGTGCCTCGGCCAGGGTGGCGATCTTCTCATCTTTATAGGCAGCGTCCTTCCAGCTGCCGAAGTCCAGGTCCTTCAGCTCGCCTTCGGTCATATCGTAGATACGGCCGGAAATATCGGTGTGCAGGTCGATGATATAGTCGTGGTGGATCACAAGGCCGCCGTCCAGCGTCTTTTGTACGTCCATTTCCACACCGTCGGCCCCGATCTCCATCGCCTTGCGGAAAGCCGCCAGCGTGTTTTCCGGTGCCAGGTAGGATGCACCACGGTGCGCAATGATCTGAGGTATCATAAGCAGAATTTTCCTTTCTGTACAGCAAAGCTGCCGCCTTTCAGCATACCCTATCCGCCGGGCTGTGTCCATCTGCGCATTCCACAAAAAAGCGGGTCGTTTTTTGTCTCATTCGCGCTGAAAGTACGACTTTTATCGTCAAAACGACGAATTCATCCGATGATTTTTGCACATTTTTCACGAGAAATTTGCAAAACGCGGGGCAAATCTCTCCCATCTGTTTCTTTCAAACCGGCAGCGGGCATGGTACAATAGTGCTGTAAGGATGTGCCGCGCCCGGCGGCCGGAAAAAGGGAAATGGAGTGTTTGACTATGACTGCATTCAAGCCCATCAAAGAAGGAAAAGTCCGCGAGATTTACGACAACGGCGACAGCCTGATCATGGTTGCCACCGACCGCATTTCTGCGTTTGATGTCATCCTGAAAAACAAGGTGACCAAAAAGGGCACCGTGCTCACCCAGATGAGCAAGTTCTGGTTCGACTATACCAAGGATCTGCTGCCCAACCATATGCTGAGCGTGGACGTGAAGGATATGCCGGAGTTCTTCCGGCAGCCCCAGTTCGACGGCAACAGCATGCTGTGCCGCAAGCTGACCATGCTGCCCATCGAGTGCATCGTGCGCGGCTACATCACCGGCAGCGGCTGGGCCAGCTACCAAAAGACCGGCAAGGTGTGCGGCATCCAGCTGCCCGAGGGTCTGCAGGAGTCCCAGAAGCTGCCGGAGCCCATCTACACCCCCTCCACCAAGGCCGAGATCGGCGACCACGACGAGAACATCTCCTACGAGCGCAGCATTGAGGTGCTGGAAAAGCAGTTCCCCGGCCACGGCGAAGAGTACGCCACCAAGCTGCGGGACTACACCATCGCCCTGTACAAGAAGTGCGCTGAGTACGCCCTGACCCGCGGCATCATCATTGCCGACACCAAGTTCGAGTTTGGTCTGGACGAGGATGGCAACGTGGTGCTGGGCGACGAGATGCTCACCCCGGATTCCTCCCGCTTCTGGCCGCTGGAGGGCTACGAGCCGGGCCACGGCCAGCCCTCTTTCGACAAGCAGTTTGTCCGCGACTGGCTGAAGGCCCATCCGGACAGCAACTACGATCTGCCCCAGGACGTGATCGACAAGACCATCGCCAAGTATCTGGAGGCCTACGAGCTGCTCACCGGCAAGAAGCTGTGATCTTTCGATAAAAAACAATCCCCGGCAGGTGCTTGACAGTCCTGCCGGGGATTGCTATAATACAAACAGAAAGGGCACCGCGACAAGCGGTCGGTCCTGTTCAGAGCTTTTGTTTTACGCGAAAACCGTCGCCCCGCCAGGCGGCGGTTTTACTTTTTCACACGGATGGTGAATGTCAATCCAAACAGATGGAATGTCAAAGTAATCGGCATACACTCACCTCCTTCCGGAAGTGAGGACCAAAACCGCCTGCCGTTGTTTGCAGTGCCCTGCCGCTTTTCAGCGGCAACTACAGAATATCACAAATTCTTCTCTATTTCAACAAAAATCTCCTGCGCAGGCCTTGCGTCCGTGCAGGAGATTTTTTCAGTTTTTATGCAGCCGCTTCCGGCTCTGCTTCTTCACTGAAAGCTGCTTCTTCCTCCGGTTCGTTTTCTTCGTCCAGCAGATACTGCACTTCGACCTGCCGTTCCATCTCATCCGCGGTCCAGTCCAGCTGCACCGTGCCGTCCAGTTCCAGCGTGTACTGTTCCACACGCTGCAGGGTACCGGAATCCAGACTCTGGCCCGGGTCGTTGTCCGGCGACCACACGATGCGCAGTTCATCCGGCTGCAGGGTGCCAGCCCGCACCGTACCGGCCACGCTGCGGCAGTCCTGCGCAAAGGCTCCGGTGCTGTCGTAGGGGCCATACAGCATCACGGTCAGGCTCAGGTGCCCGTCACTTGGCTGCAGCTCCTGCAGGTCATCCACGCTGTTGGCGTAAAGATACAGGTCGGTGTACACATCCCGCAGGCGGAGGTCCGGGTTTTCCTTCCGGAGGGCCTCATACACCTGTGTGGTGTACGCCTTGCTCAGCTTCATCTCGTTCTGTCCGCGGGCAGGGTCGATCCTGCTCCACACCATGGGCAGAAAGCTCAGGCACATACAAACTGCGATGAGCCCCAGACAGACCAGCACCGAGACAAAATCATACTTCCAGCGGCCCGGCCGGGCGGCGAAGAACAGCACCTCACATCCCAGCAGCACCAGGGCTGCCGCCGGGGCGATGCGCACCACCAGCTGCCAGTCAAAGCCCGGCACAAAGTAATAACACAGGAAGAAGATGCCCGCTGCCATCAGGCAGGCGCCCAGCGTCAGGCTGCCCACCCGGCGGCGGGGGGCGTCCTGCAGCTTTGCAGCTTCCGGCCGGGTTTCCGGCTCCGTCGCTGCCGTCTTATTCAGTTCGTCCATCGTCGCCCTCCGCATTCTCCGGCTGTTCCGGCTCTTCGAGGTCCTCCGGGGTCACCGGGTCGCCCAGCAGAGCGCTGAGCTTCGGCATGGCAAAGTCTGCGGTTTCCTCCGGGGCTTCCGGTGCATCGGCTTCGGCTGCGGTGTACTCGCGGAAGTCCTCGTCCTCCGGTTCCTCTGCCTTTTTGCGGTGCACCTTTTTGCCCTTGGGGCCGCGCACCAGCCACAGGCCGCAGACGATGAGGGCCACGCAGGTCACGATCTGGGGCAGCTCATCCAGCATCAGATAGAAGGCGCGGAACACAGGGTTGTTCTGGCCCCAGCGCCACATCACATCGCCGAACACCCGCATGATGACGTTCTCGTAGGCCACCAGGCCGCCCAGGGCAATGAGGCCCCAGCCCATCAGCTTGTGGCTGTCCATCATGAAGTCCTGCATCCGCTTGTCTTTCCAGTTGATGTGCACCAGATAGTCGTCTGCCGGAGCATTCTCCGCGATGATCTGGGCGCGGAGGTTGAAGGTATCGAAAAAGCTGTACATATACACCACGATGCAGCCGACTACCAGCGCATCCAGCCCCGTGGCGCTGCCTACGATAATAAACAGGCAGAACATGGTGATGAGCGAGAGTCCCCGCTTCATATAGCCCTGATACATCTGGCCCGCGCCGGGGATGCAGGCAAACAGCAGGGTCAGGATTCCGTTTTTCTTCATAGTCGATTCCCTCATTTCTTCTGGTTGGAAACGGCAGCGTCAGGCTCTGCCGCAGATTCGTTTTTACCGAACAGCAGGCTGTCCAGCGTGCCGGTCAGCTTCTGGGACAAGGTGGGCGCAAGCTCTTTATCCTGCACCGGCTTGCCCAGCTGTTCCGGCTGGGTGGGGGTGCGTTCGTCGTCCTGCACGGGCCTGCCCAGCTGTTCCGGCTCCGTGGTCTGGGTGGTTTCGGGCAGCCAGCTGCGCACCGTTTCGCCGGTGGACAGGATCTGTTCCAGGGTACCGGAGCGCCACATGGTCAGCGCCAGCACCGCCGCCACAGCGGCTACGGCGGCCCGGCCCCAGGTGTTCTGCATCAGCCGCACCCAGATGGTGCCCATCACCGCCCCGCGGGCGGAGCGCGGCGGCTCTTCCAATACATCGGCGGTGAGCAGGGCTGTGTACCGGTCCATGCACTTGTCGCAGTAGGACAGGTGCTCGGCGGCTTCCAGCCTGCCCAGCTCGTCCAGCTGCCCGCCGATGACGGCGTGCAGCCCTTCCTCGGTCAGGCATCCGTTCTGATCAAACAGTTCCATGTACGCTCCTCCCTTCCTGTTGTTCCCGGATCTGCTGTACCAGCATCTTTTTGGCCCGGTAGATCTGCGCGTTCACGGTTTTTTCCGGGCGGCCGCACAGACGTGCCGCCTCGGCCATGGTGTGCTGTTCCAGCAGCACCAGACGACAGGGTGTCTTGTAGGGCTCCCGCAGATCCAGGATCATGCGGGTGAGCTCTTCCGCTCCCAGCGTGTCCAGCACCTGCTGTTCCGGCTCCAGGCCGGGCGGTGCCCCCTCCAGCGCCAGCACCTCGTCGCCCGGCGTGTTCACCCGGCGCACCCATGCGCTGCGTAAGTAATCCTTGGCTTTGTTGGCCGCAATGCGGGCCAGCCATTGCTTTTCAAAGCCGGGCGGACAGCGGTCGATGGCCCGCCATGCCGCCAGAAAGGTCTCCTGGGTCAGATCCTGCGCATCCCCCACGTCCGGCACCAGCTGATGGCAGACCGTGTAGACCAGAGACTGATATTGTTGCACCATCGCGCTGAATTCCAGTGTTGTCAACGACCTGCTCATCCTCCTTTTCGGCTGTGGAGGGCGGTGCTCTGCACGGCCCTTCTGTTGATTCAAACGAGACAGCCGCCGCATTCCCTGCACAAACCGCAGATTTTTTTCAAAAACATTGTGTTTTGCCCGTTCCATGCTACAATGTGGTTATAGTATAGCACGAAAGGAGCCTTACCGCCATGCCTTCTACCACCCGTCAGGCCCTTCTGCAGGCACTGAGTGCCGCCGGGGGTGCCTATATCTCCGGCCAGCAGCTGGCCGGACAGCTGGGCGTGAGCCGCGCCGCCGTCCACAAGGCGGCTGCCGCCCTCACCGCACAGGGTTACGCACTGGAAGCCGTCTCCCGCCGGGGGTATCGGCTGCTGGGCGGCGACCCCTTCTGTGCCGAGGCCGTGGGCCCCTACCCCGCCCCGGTGCAGGTGTACGACACGCTGGAAAGCTCCAACCGGACGGCCAAGCTGCTGGCGCTGGACGGTGCGCCCCACGGCACGCTGGTGCTCACAGCCCACCAGAGCGCAGGCCGGGGACGGTTGGGCCGTGTATTTGAAAGCCCGGCCGGGAAGGGCGTGTACCTCTCGGTACTGCTGCGCCCGGCGGCCAGCGCCCAGACGGCCACCATCGGGGCCGCCGTGGCGGTGTGCCGGGCGGTACAGGAGCTGTGCGGGCTGGAACTGGGCATCAAGTGGGTCAACGACCTGTATTATCAGGGCAAAAAGGTGTGCGGCATCCTCACCGAAGCCGGCACCGACCTGGAGAGCGGGCGGCTGGAGTGGCTGGTGGTGGGCATCGGCCTGAACCTGACCGCCACCGCCGCCGACTGGCCCCCGGAGCTGGCCGAAAAGGCCGGCAGCCTGTACCCGGGCGGCCCCGCCCCCGTGAGCCGGGCCGCGCTGGCCGGGGCCATCGCCCGGCAGCTGCTGGCCCTCTGCCCCGCTTTTGACTGTCTGGACGAGTACCGCGCCCGCTGCTTTGTGCCCGGGCACTGGGTCACCGTGTGCACCGGCACCGAGACCTACGCCGCAAAGGCCCTTGCCATCGACGAGGAAGGGCGGCTGGTGGTCCAGCGGGAGAACGGCCGCCCGCAGGCATTACGCTGCGGCGAGGTGACTACCCGCCCGGCCCGGACCGAATAAGATGCAGAAAAGCAGCCTTCCCGGATCTTCTCCGGAAAGGCTGCTTTTGCGTTGTTTATACTTCGTCCAGTGCCTGGGCTTCCAGCACCGGGATGCCCTCGGCTTCCAGCACCCGGCGCAGGATGCCGGGCAGGCCGGCCTTCGGCACTTTGTTCTCGATGCACAGGGTGATCACCCCATTGAGGGTGGAGGCTTCCACGCACAGGGAGCCTCCGTCCGGCGGCACCCACACGCCAAAGTCAGTGATGTACTGCGCCAGCTCCGGCGTGTTCGGCATGAGGGGATTGCCCAGATAGCTGAACCAGAAATCCGCCGGGATGCCGCTGATGTACTCGCCCATCTGGAACACCCGCTGCTTGATCCGCAGGGGGGCCTTCTGCTGATTCACCAGATAGACCCAGCCCATCTGGTCAGCCATCCGGCGACGCTTTCGCTCCGGGGTCAGGCTGGCCTTGACGGCAGCGTCCATCTCCTGCACGAACTCTTCCAGCCGGACGCCCTCGTGCAGGGTCACTCCGTCCTGGAAGGAACACACGCAGTTGTACCGTGCGTTGGGGGCACCCATAGCGTCCCGCGTGTCGGCGGAATAGGAATACTGGATGGTGTCCTTGCCCAGATACTCTCCCAGCGCGATGCACAGCAGGCCCATGAGGGCGCAGAAGGGCTTGACGCCGTTCTGCACGCCTTTGGCCACCAGATCCTTTTTGGCAAACCGGATTCGGATGCGGTGCATGGGCTCCTCGCAGGTCTCCACCACCTCCCGCTGCATCGTAGTCTCGTCCATGACCTGCAGCGGGTACTGCTCCACCAGCTTTGCGATGTCGTAGGCCGGGCTGCAGGGGATGGGCGGGTTTGCAAAGGCGGTACCGTAGCGCAGGTTACAGTACAGCTCCAGGATGCGGGTGAGGAAGGGCGATACCCCGTGGCCGTCCGCGATGAAGTGGAACCAGTCAAAGTACACGACGTTCTGTGCGCAGTGCACGGCAAAGAAGTAACCGTTCGTCTGCTCCGGCATCTCCCGCATCACGCTGTCCGGGTAGACAAGGCAGGGCTCCGAGTTCGGTTCCAGAAAGGCTTTGCGCTTCTCCCACACCAGCCGCACCCGGTAATAGGGTGCAGCTTCCAGCGCGGCATCCAGCGCTTGCTGCAGCAGGGCCGGATTCACCGGGTCCTTCAGGGTGAACTGATACCGGGGGCACACTTTTTCCCGGCGGAAATAGTACATGATGCCCTGAAAGACATACTCCGCCGAACGCTGTGCTGCTTCCATCGGCTCACCCGGCATTGGCTGCCAGATAATCGGCCAGGTCACTGATGGTGACAAAGTTGCGCAGCTCCTTTTCCGGGATGCGCAGGCCAAAGGTCTCTTCCAGGTCGGCCACGATGGTCAGGATCTCCATCGACGAAAGATCCAGGTCGTCCATCAGGACGCTGTTCTCGTTGACATCCTCCGGCGCGATCTCTGCCACATCCTCCAGGATGGCCAGGATCTGGGACATGATTTCTGCTCGTTCCATAGAAATGTTCTTCCTTTCCATGACGGATGATTTACGGGCCGTTTGGTCACCCGGCCCTGTGTGTTACCAGTATAGCACAACTGTCAGGGGTTTGCCCAGTTCTTTTGCACACTATTCTGCCGCCGGGCCGGAGATCGTTTCCAGCTTTCCTCAGCGCATCAGCTTGCCCATGGCGTTGCGGGGCAAAGGCTGGGCGGAGAATTCCACTGCGCTCATACGCTTGTACAGGGGCAGGGTGCGGTTGGTCTCGGTGATAAAGTCCCGTACCGCCTGCTGGTCGGCTTCCTCGCAGCAGACTACAGCGCAGATCTTCTTGCCCTTTTCCTTTACCAGGCATTCCTTCACGGCAGGGCATTTTTCCAGCAGGCCCTCCAGCTCCTCAGGGCTGACGTTCTCGCCGCTGTCCAGAATGATCACGTTCTTCTTGCGGCCGGTGAGGAAGTAATAGCCGTCCTCGTCCACCCGGGCCAGGTCGCCGGTATGGAACCAGCCGTCGGCGTCGATGACTTCGGCGGTGCCCTTGGGGTCCTTGTAGTAGCCCAGCATCACATCGCCGCCGCGCATGCAGATCTCGCCGTTGTCCAGCTTGATCTCGCAGTGGCCGTCCGGCTTGCCGATGGCACCGATGTGCTTTGCGTCGTGGGCAAAGTTGATCAGGCCGCCGCCGGTGGTCTCGGTGCTGCCGTAGAGCTGGGCAATGAACATGCCGTGCTCAGACAGATCCATCAGGATCTGCGGCTCAAACATGGCGGACATGCAGTTCAGTGCCCACAGATCCCCCAGTTTGCTCTTTTTGTCGGCCATCAGGTCGTGGTGAATGGACTGCACCAGCACCGGCACGGCGGCCATGGCCTGGCTGGGCATCCGCTTGAGATCCTTATAGAAGGACCGCAGGCTGCCCAGGTTCTGGGCCCAGCCCATCTCAGCCCAGGTGAACAGGCAGCCGAAGGCACCCAGATGGAACATGGGCAGCACGGTCAGGTGGCCCACCAGCATATCCGGGTCATGGGCGGCTTCCAGATAGGCCCGGCCCACGCTCAGGTGGTGGTCCATCACGGCAAAGAAATTTGCCTCGCTCAGCATGACGCCCTTGCTCAGGCCCGTGGTGCCGGAGGTGAACATCAGCACCATCAGCTCCTCGGGCTGGATGCGGTTCACAAGCTCTGCAGGCTCGTAAGCCTTGTAGGCATCCATGGGGCGCAGCAGGCTGCTGTAAGCCGCCTGCATCTCCTCGTTGCAGCCGTAGTCATCGCCGTCGGTCAGGATGGCGGAAGGCTCCACCAGCTCCAGCTCCCGGTGCAGCTCATCCCAGCTCTTGCGCTGGTTCATGGGCACGATGACGCCGCCCGCCATCATGACACCGCAGCAGTTCACGGCGTAGTGGTAGCTGTTGTTGCTCCACACGCACACCCGCTTGCCCTGAATGTCCGGGATGGTGCTCAGGTAGTAGTTCACCGCGCGGCGGATGTCCTGCGCATACTCCCCGAAGTGCTTTTCCATCACCACATCCTGGTCGGCGTCGTACCAGCGGAAGGCCACCCGGTCGGCAAATCGCTGCTCCATGTTCAGCGTCAGCAGCTCATACAGATTTTTCGGTTTATGTAGTTCCATGATCGTTTCCCTCTCTATTCTTTAAAAAGCCAGTCTCATGACCATAACGCCTTGTGGGAACTTTTCCCACCATGAGATCGGCTTCTTCCGCTAAGATTTAGGACCGCAGCAGCTTGCCGGCAGCGTTGCGAGGCAGGGGCTGGGCCGAGAACTTCACCACCATGTGCTTGTACAGGGGCAGGGTGCGGTTCACCTTGGTAACAAAGTCCCGCACAGCGTCCTGCTGGTCCGGGTCGCAGCAGACCACGGCGCAGATGCGCTGGTTCCGCTCGCAGACCATACACTCCCGGATGGCAGCGCAGGGAGCCAGCAGCTTTTCCAGCTCCTCGGGGCTCACATTCTCGCCGCTGCCCAGGATGATCACGTTCTTTTTGCGGCCGGTCAGGTACATATAGCCGTCAGACTCCACCCGGGCAATGTCGCCGGTGTGGAACCAGCCCTCGGCGTCCAGCACCTCGGCGGTGGCCTCCGGGTCCTTGTAGTAGCCCAGCATCACCGGGTCACCACGCATGCACAGTTCCCCGTCCTCCAGCTTGTACTGGCAGCTGTCGTCCACATGGCCCACGCTGGTCAGGTACTTTCCCTCCTGGGAGGAGTTCCAGGCACCGTCACCGCAGGTCTCGGTAAGGCCGTACATCTGGGCGATGAAGAAGCCCCGGTCCATCAGGTCCTGGAGCACGGCAGGGTCGAACATGGCTGCGCCGCAGGTCAGCACACGCAGGCCGTTCAGACGCTCCCGTTTACCCTTCATCACATCATTATAAATGCTCTTCAGCAGCACCGGCACCACAGCCATCACGTCGCTCCGCATGGCTCCCAGGTCCCGGTAGAAATATTTCAGGTCGTTGCACAGGTTCACGCAGTGGCCGGTGACGCTCCAGGACACCAGGCTGGTCATGGCCGAAATGTGGAACATAGGCAGGCAGGACAGAGAGCTGAACTCGTCGGTGTTCCAGCCGGTCTGGCTCCGCACGTCCTCAAAGGGGGTCAGGAAGGCAGGCATGGCGGTGAACAGGTTCTTCTGAGACAGCATAACGCCCTTGCTGCGGCCCGTGGTGCCGGAGGTGAACATGATAAAGGCCATTGCGCTGAGGTCCGGCACCTCGGTGATCTCCATCGCAGGCTCAAAGGCGGTAAAGGCATCCATGGGCACCAGACGATCCCCGTACTCCTGGCCCAGGGCCGGCTCCCGGCTCAGGTATTCGCCGTCATGGAGCACGCACACCGGCTCCACCAGATTCAGCTCGTAGCGGATCTCGTCCCAGTTCTTGCCGGTGTTCAGGGGCACTGCCACAGCTCCGGCCAGCACTGCGCCGTACATACACATCATATAGTGGTAGCTGTTGCGGGCCAGGATGGCCACACGCTGTCCCAGGGGGTTCGGGGTGCGGCTGCGCAAAAATGCCACGAATCGGCGCAGGTCTGCAGCGTACTGCCGGAAGGGCACCTCCACCACACCACCCTTGGCCTCATCATAATAACGGATGCCGATCCGGTCTGCGTAGATCGTTTCCAGATTGTTCAGGGACTGATACAACGAATGAACCATGTTAGCCTCCACGTCATTGTTTTTTACATTCCTGCAGCCGGGTCCACCCGGGCCAGGCCGCTTTTTTAATTGTGTTCAGTATACAATACCGCCGCTGGCAATTCAAGGCTTTTGCAACATTTAATTTCCATTTTTGGCAATTAAAACTTGCATATCTTATTTTTTCCATCCGGAAGCCTGTGCCGTCTGCCCAGAAATTCGGCCCTTCTGCCGGGCTTTTTTATCGGTAAAGACAACAATTGCCACCCGGCGGTGGGCAATTCAAAATTGACAGTGTGCACAAAAAGCATTATACTAGCCTTATATCCTTATAAATGGATCATTTTTTACTGTATGCGCCTGTTGGTCACCTGTTTCCGGACGGCGCAAGGAAGGACCCTTTTCATGGAAGGCACCAGACCCAGCACCGTCAACTCCATCGGCATGTTCGACATGCTCAAGGGCGTGGGCATGATCACCATCGTGCTGGCCCACACCGCCGAACTCTACCCCATGCAGATCTCCGGCGGGCTGTCGCTCACGGCGTTTTTCCCGTTCATCTATCGTGAGGCCCTGATGGCGGCCTTTTTCATTGCCAGCGGCTACGGTTTCCGCAAGCGCTCCATCGGCAAGTGCATCCAGCAGCAGCTCAGAGCGTTGCTCAAGCCCTACTGCATCACGGCGGTGTGCACTTCGCTCTTGCATCTGCTGTGCCACTACATGGCGTTCCATTACTTCCCCAGCAGCGTCACCGAGACCCTCAAGGTGGCCGGCGGCTTTCTGCTGGGGCTGCCCCACACCACTACTTATGCCGGGCAGCAGTTCTTTTCCACCGGCCCCATGTGGTATCTGCTCTCGCTGCTGATCGGCTGGGTGCTGCTGGACGCCATCCTGAATATCTTCCCGGAGAAATACACACACTGGGCTGTGCTCGGCATCATGCTGCTGGGCTGGGGCACCACACTGGTGTGGGAGCTGCCCTTCAGCCTTTCGCAGGGGGCCGTGATCGTGCCCTACCTTTACATCGGCTATCTGGCCAAGAAGAACCGCTGGCTGGACAAGCCCCTGCCCCGCCGCACCCTGTACATCTTGCTGGGCGGCACCGCTCTGACCGCTGTGGGAGCTCTGCTTGCCCAGAGCACCGACTGCATTTCCATGGGCGAGTGGACCCTGGGCCCGCTGAGCATCCTGCTGGATGCCGCCACCGGCTTTTTGTTCATCCGCCTGTTCATGCGGCTCAACCGCTTCACCGGCCCCATCGCACAGGGCCTGCAGGCCATCGGCCGCAACTCGCTGAACATCTTCTGCATCCACACGGTGGAGCTCATCGCCATCCCGTGGTATCTGTTCGCGGCTCACTTTACAGACCACCCGCTGCGGGGTATGCTGCTGCAGAACGTGATCGCGTTTGCCTCCATCGGGCTGGTGTGTGCCCTGCTGAACCTGCGGCGCAGCTGGCTCGTCAAAGCCTCGGCCGCACGGCGGCAGGCCCAGCGGCGCACCCCCGCGCTTTCGCAGCATTGATTTCCCCGGCTGCTGCGGTGCAGCCGTATCCTATAAAACAAGAGGAGAATCCGGTTATGAACAACGATGCCCCCCAGACCCTGGACGCGGCAGGCAGCCGCGTGGCCGAACTGGAACAGCAGCTCCGGCTGTCGGACGAAGGCGTTTCCCGGCTGGCACAGCGGTGCCTGGAGCTGGAGCAGCAGGTGCTGAAATATGAGGCCGTGCTGGCCTCGCAGGGTGCCGACACCGAACAGGGTGCTCTGCTTCTGCCCCAGCTGTTCTACGACTCCGGCTCCGGTTTTTCGCCCCATGAGTGCCTGACCGTTCCCCCTGACTCCTACGACGAGCTGACCCACGAAGTGTCGGCTGTGTTCGAGTTGCCCGTGGAGGCTAGGGCCCTGCGGCTGGACCCCGGTGAATTTGCCTGCTGCATCACCGATTTTTCCCTCTCAGACGAGCGGCTCAGCTACCACATCCTCAACGGCAACGCCCTGCAGGAGGGCACCATGCTGTTCATGAACATCGACCCCAACCTGACAGTGGAAAGTGCCGTAGGCTTCCCCGCCGGGCTGCGGTTTGCGGTGAAATATCGCTACTATCCCCTGGGCCGCTACCTGCATGAGCAGCCCGGCAAGGCCCTGCTGCGGGCGCTGACCGTGCTCAAGGAAGAGACCGAGGCCGTGTCCCGTCAGGGCACCGAACAGCTGCTGGAGGCAAACGCTGAGATCCAGCAGCTGCGCAAGCAGCTGGCAGAACAGCAGCAGCATCTGGCCGACCTGCAGAACAGCCGGGCCGCCTACGAGGCCTCGCTGGAAAACGTGCTGGGCAGCAGCAGCTGGAAGCTCACGGCTCCGCTGCGCAAGCTGCTGGGCCTGTTCCACCGGCATTGAAGGGGGTTCGTACATGTACAGCAGTTACAGCCCCCTGCAGCGCCGCCAGCTGCGGGAACAGACCTATACCGACACCCAGAGCACCTATCTGCTGGTGTACGCCCCGGGCCGCCGCAACGCCCTGACCCTTTCTCTGGCCGAGCAGCTGCACCGCAAGTTCCGGCTGGTGGACCGGCTGGAAGGTGAGCTGACCCCCTCCGTGAACGGTGTGCTGCTGGTGAGCGAGGATGTGGAGTGCACCTCCACCGCCCTCACCTATTTTGCAGCCGCCTTGCAGCAGGGGGCCGACCTTGTGGTGTGCGATGCCGTGTTCGGCTACGACGGCGGCAGTGCCCTGTACCAGACCGGCCAGCACCTGTCCGGCCAGCGCTGTGCCCTGCTCTCCCGCGCCCTGCTGGACCGCTGCCGCGCGGCGGCCCGCGGCAAAGACGATGTGCTGGAACTGCTGCGGCTGGCAAACCAGCTGGCGCAGAACTGCCGCTGCGTCCCGCAGGCACTGCTGCACTTCCGCCGGGAGCTGTGCGCCGAGGACGTATTCTCGGCCACCGGCAAACGCGCCGTGGTGCTGAGCCATGAACTCACCATGACCGGTGCGCCCATCGTGCTGGTGAGCGCCATCCCGGTGCTGCGCAGTCTTGGCTATGAAGTGGTGGTACTGGGCCCCTCGGACGAGGGTTCTCTGCCGCTCTTTCTGGAGGCCGGAGCTGCCGTGGTCACCCGCCGCGACTGCGTGACCTCTTCCACCCTGTGGGAGCTGGCTTCCAGCGCAGACTTTGTGCTGGCCAACACAGTGGTGGAAGCCCCTGCCGTGCGCACTCTGAACGGCGGCTTTGTGCCGGTGCTGTGGTGGTTGCACGACGCCTTTGCAGGCTATCCCTTCATCACCCACAAGATCCCCAAGGAGCTGGCCGACAACGTGCACATTGCCGCTGTGGGCTCCCACGCCACCGCCGCCATGCACTCGGTGCGGCCCAAATTCAAGGTGGAGCAGCTGATCTACGGCCTGCCCGACTACGCCCGCGAGAGCTTCCCTCGCTACGACCTGAGCTATGCCGGCGGGCGGCCCCTGTTTGTCACGGTGGGCTCCATGGAGATGCGCAAGGGGCAGGACATCTACTGCGAAGCCATCCGCCTGCTGCCGCCGGAGGTGCGGGAAAAGGCCTCCTTCCTCTTTGTGGGCAAGGCTTCCGACCGGGACGTCTCCGCCCATGTGCACGCCCTGACCGAGCAGTTCCCTCATAATGTGTTCTACCGCAAGCGGCTGGAACGCCCGGAGATCAAGTCGCTGATGGAGCAATGCACCTGCATTGTGTGCGCTTCCCGCGATGACCCTATGCCCACCTTTGTGACCGAGGGCCTGATCTTCGGCAAGCCTTCCATCGTGTCGGAGCACACCGGCACCGCCGGGCTCATCACGGAAGGGGTGGACGGCTTTGTGTACCGCAACGATGACCCCGTCCAGCTTTCCAAAGTGCTGGCCCATGCCATTGAGCACCCCGACCAGCTGGCCGCTATGAAGGCCGACTGCCGCAAGCTCTACGAGCGCTACTACACCAACGAAGCCTATGTCTCCACCCTGGTCCGTCTGATCCGGGAGCTGACCGAGTCCCGCTAAGCCTTTTGTTTTATTCTTGTTAAATTCAACGCCCCGGAAAATTCGTGTGATCTTCCGGGGCGTTTTTGCACGCAGTGTGTCAAAACAATCTGCAATATTTGTCACTTTCTTTCCGTTCCGGACATCTTTTTTATCATCCGGGCCGGATTGCACAAGAAAATTCGGCTTCCGTTCACAAAGACGGCCTGCGTCTGTGCTATACTTTTAAAAAAGTTTCATCCTGTCTGAAAGGAGTCCCTGCCCCCATGAACCAATCTGCCGCCTCTCAGCCTTCCCGCAAAAAGACCGTGTTTTCTCTGCTGATCCTGCTGGCGCTCACCTGCGTGATCGTGCTCATCTTCCGGGATCACTGGGCCGAGATCACCGCCGCCCTTGCCCAGCTGAACCTGTGGCAGGTGCTGGTGGTACTGGCGCTGGGCATCAGCTACCCGCTGCTGGAGGGCTGTGTCTCCTACGTCATCGTGCGGGGGCGGCTGCCCGGCTTCACCCTGCGGCAGGGCATCGACAACGCCTGGTGCGGCACCTTTGGCAACGTGGTCACCCTGGGCGCGGGTGTCGTGCCGGTGCAGACCTGGTATCTGCATCAGGCAGGGCTGCCCATCGGCCCCGGCGTGGGTCTGATGACCCTGCAATATGTGTTCCACAAGACCATGGTGCTGCTGTACGCCACCGTGATGCTGCTGCTCCAGCACAAATGGCTGGCCGCCAACACCACCGGCGTGCTGAAATATCTGCCCATGGCATATGCTGTGGTAGCGCTGGTGATCGTGGCGCTGGTGCTGGTGTGCGTGTCGCCGCTGGTGCAGAATCTGGCCCGCTGGGCACTGGGCTTTTTGCCCAAGACCGAAAAATGGCAGCAGCGCCGGGTCGACTGGCTGGAGCAGCTGGATGTCCTGGGCACCGAGAGCCGCCTGCTGCTGGCCGACAAGGCCCGCTGTGTGCAGATCTTTGCCCTGCAGGCGCTCAAGCTGTTTTTGCTGTTCTGCCTGCCGTGGCTGTGCATCCGGTTCATGCAGCTGTCCCCGCTGAGTTTTGCGCGGGTGCAGCTGCTCACCAGCCTGATGCTGTTCGTCTCCAACGCCCTGCCCAACGTGGCAGGCATGGGCTCCATCGAGACCGCTTTTCTGCTGCTGTACAGCAGCTTTTTGCCTTCCGGTGAGGGGATGAGCGTGCTCATGCTCTACCGCATCGCCAGCTATTATTTCGTGTTTGCCGCCAGCGCCGTGGGCTTCTTCCTCGCTCAGCGGCACCTGAACGCCATGGAGGCACCGAAGGAGGGATAATCCCATGAAAGACAAGAGCATCCTGTCCCGTGCAGGCATTGTTCTGCTGATCCTGCTGGTATTGGTGCTGATCCTGCCGTCCGGTAAGATCGACCTTGCATCAAAGATCAGCGCCAGCACACAGGCCAGTGTCCGGGCGGAGCACCAGCAGAATTTTGCCAGCTCCAACGAAATGGAGTTCGAGGTTTATTCCAGTTCGGACGAGATCTATCAGAACATTTCGGAAGTGCTTTCCGGAGTGCGCTGTGTCAGACGGCTCAGCCAGAACTATTCCTCCTACTCCCACGAATTTCCGGTGGATTCCATCACCGTGAGCTATTACGATGACGCCGAGCAGCATCAGCTGCTGTTCACGGTTTATTCCGACGGGGTGTGCATCGTGAACAGCGCCTTTGTCAATGTCAAATATTCCGGCGGCGGGGCCGCAGAGCTGTATCAGGCGCTTGCGGAGATCGTGGAATAAATCGTTCCTTTTCTATATAAAACAAAAATCGGGGCGTGCAGGTGGTCAAGCTGCACGTCCCGTTTTTGTTTTCTTTGCACGCGATGCGGTACCAATCACACCGAATGCCGCGCCGGAGGCCGCAGAGCAAACCATGCTGCAGCTTCCTTTTGAAAAAGAGAATGGAATGGAGGAATTGGCGTTTGCGCAGCAATGAAAGCCCCAGTGAGGCTTTTAAGCCACAAGGTGGTCTTGCGCAAGCAAGATGGAGTGGCCTCACCACGACAAACCTGACGTCCGATATAGCTTAACCGCTATAGCAGACTTGCGTTTTGCGCAGAAGCATTGCAGGTACCTCTGCTGTTCTGGTGCAACGCGTTTCAAGCAGTTAGGTTTATCTAACTTCGTTGCGAGAACAGAATACCATACGCAGTTAGTCTTGTCAACCCTTATTTGAAAATTTTCCGAAACTTTTTTGCAGTAAAGTTTTTTCTGCCCGATTCGTGCACCCTGTACAGACACAGCTGGCTAAGGCTGTGCAAAATCCATCAGTTTCCTCTTGCTTTTGACCGATATCTTTGTTATTATAGTTCATGCAGCACTGCAACTCCACATCTCGCCGCTGCTTTTTGGCAGCAGGGCGGTTCTCAAGGGTGCAGTGTGTCCAAGGAGGCGCTTTGACAAATTTTTGTTCAGAGCTGCTCCGATCAGTCCGCCCCCAGAAAGCCGCCAACAAGGAGCGGCTTTTCAAAGGCTCAATAGTTAGACTATGCTAACCAACGCATGGAATGGAGCAAGGAGGTTCCAATGATCAATTTTGAACAGTGGGAAGGCTTTGAGGGCCGCATCTGGAAAGAGGAAGTCAATGTGCGTGACTTCATCCAGAAGAATTACACTCCCTACGACGGCGACGAGAGCTTTCTGGCCGGCCCCACCGAGGCGACCGACAAGCTGTGGGGTGCCCTGCAGAAGCTGCAGAAGGCCGAGCGCGCCAAGGGCGGCGTGCTGGACATGGAGACGGAGGTCGTCAGCGGCCTGACCGCCTACGGCCCCGGCTACATTGACGAAAACCTGAAGGATCTGGAGCAGATCGTCGGCCTGCAGACCGACAAGCCCCTCAAGCGTGCTTTCATGCCCTACGGCGGCATCAAGATGGCCGAGCAGGCCTGCACCACCTACGGCTACCAGCCCAGCGAGGAGCTGCACAAGATCTTTACCGACTACACCCGCACCCACAACCAGGCCGTGTTCGACGCCTACACACCCGAGATGAAGGCCGCCCGCCACACCCACATCATCACCGGCCTGCCCGACACCTACGGCCGCGGCCGCATCGTGGGCGACTACCGCCGCGTGGCTCTGTACGGCGTCGACGCCCTGATCCAGTTCAAGCAGGAGGATCTGGCTAACTGCGGCGACGGCACCATGACCGATGACGTCATCCGCCTGCGGGAGGAGATCGCCCGGCAGATCAACGCCCTGAAGGGCATGAAGAAGATGGCCGAGGCCTACGGCTACGACATCTCCCAGCCCGCAAAGAACGCCAAGGAAGCCTGCCAGTGGCTGTACTTCGGGTATCTTGCCGCCATCAAGACCCAGAACGGCGCCGCCATGAGCGTGGGCCGCATCTCCACCTTCCTGGACATCTACATCCAGCGCGATCTGGACAACGGCACCCTGACCGAGTGCCAGGCACAGGAGCTCATCGACCACATGGTCATGAAGTTCCGCATGGTCAAATTTGCCCGCATCCCCAGCTACAACCAGCTGTTCTCCGGCGACCCCGTGTGGGCAACGCTGGAAGTGGGCGGCATCGGCATGGACGGCCGCAGCATGGTCACCAAGAACTGCTACCGCTTCCTGCACACGCTGGAGAACATGGGCCCCGCCCCGGAGCCGAACCTGACCGTGCTGTACTCTTCCGCCCTGCCGGAAGCCTTCAAGAAGTACGCCGCCAAGGTGTCCATCAACACCAGTTCGGTCCAGTACGAGAACGACGACGTGATGAAGCCCGTGTGGGGCGATGACTACTCCATCTGCTGCTGCGTGTCTGCCACCCAGACCGGCAAGGAGATGCAGTTCTTTGGGGCCCGCGCCAACCTGGCCAAGTGCCTGCTGTACGCCATCAACGGCGGCGTGGACGAGAAGAGCCACGAGCAGTGCGGCCCCAACTATGCGCCCATCACCGGCGAGTACCTGAACTACGACGAAGTGCTGCCCAAGTACGTCAAGATGCTGGACTGGCTGGCCGGCCTGTACGTCAACGTGCTGAACCTCATCCAGTACATGCACGACAAATACTATTATGAGGAAGCCGAGATGGCCCTCATCGACACCGATGTGCGCCGCACCTTTGCCACCGGCATCGCAGGCTTCTCCCACGTCATCGACTCCCTGAGCGCCATCAAGTACGCCAAGGTCAAGGTGGTGCGGGATGACACCGGTCTGGCCACCGGCTTTGATGTGGAGGGCGACTTCCCCAAGTACGGCAACGATGACGACCGCGCCGACGAGATCGGCGTGTGGCTGCTCAAGACCTTCCTGGAGATGATCAAGAAGCGCCACACCTACCGCAACTCCGAGGCCACCACCTCCATCCTGACCATCACCTCCAACGTGGTATACGGCAAGTACACCGGTGCCCTGCCCGACGGCCGCGCTGCCTTCACTCCGTTTGCTCCGGGTGCAAACCCCAGCTACGGCGCGGAGCAGAACGGCCTGCTGGCCTCCCTGAACTCGGTGGCCAAGCTGCCCTACCACTGGGCACTGGACGGCATCTCCAACACCCAGACCATCAACCCCGAGGCCCTGGGCCACAGCGAGGGCGAGCGCGTGGAAAATCTGGTGCAGGTCATGGACGGCTACTTCGATCAGGGTGCCCACCACCTGAACGTGAACGTCTTTGGCAAGGAGAAGCTGCTGGACGCCATGGAGCACCCCGAAAAGGAAGAGTACGCAAACTTCACCATCCGCGTGTCCGGCTACGCCGTCAAGTTCATCGACCTGACCCGTGAGCAGCAGATGGATGTCATCTCCCGCACCTGCCATGCCGTCCTGTAATCCGGTCGGCTATGTCCACTCGCTGGAGAGCTTCGGCTCGGTGGACGGCCCCGGCGTGCGCTTTGTGGTATTCCTGCAAGGGTGCGCGCTGCGGTGCAAATACTGCCACAACCCGGAAACATGGGCCGAAGGCGGCACCGAATGGACCGTGGATGCTCTGTTCCAGCGGGTGTGGCGCTACCGCAACTACTGGGGCAAGAAGGGCGGCATCACGGTCAGCGGCGGCGAGCCGCTGCGCCAGATGGAGTTCCTGACCGCTTTCTTTGAGCTGGCCCGTTCCAAGGGCGTGCATACGGCACTGGACACCGCCGGGCAGCCCTTCCGGCCGGAGGACCCGGCCTACCTGGCCGACTTTGACCGCCTGATGGCCTCCACCAGCCTGGTCATCCTTGATTTAAAGGAGATCGACCCGGAACGTCACCGTCAGCTCACCGGCAAGGACAACGCCAACATCCTGGCCATGGCCCGGCATATCTCCGACCTGGGCGTGCCGCTGTGGATCCGCCATGTGCTGGTGCCCGGCCTGACCGATGACGAGGACGGCCTGCGCAGAACGGCCGACTTCCTCCGCAGCCTGAACACCGTACAGCGGGTGGAGGTACTGCCCTACCACACGCTGGGCCTGTTCAAGTGGCAGAAGCTGGGCATCCCCTATCCGCTGCCCGACGCTGTGCCGCCCACCCCGGAGCAGGTAAAGCGTGCCGAAGAGCTGCTGCAGGTGCAGCGCTACCCCGGCTGACCCCCATTGATCTGACCCGCACCGACCCGTTCCCGGCTGTTTGCCGGGAGCGGGCCTTTTTTATGCGGTGCGGCAGGCCAATTGCAAATTTTTTGTGAATTGTGTTTCTGGCAGGATTTTCCTCTTGACATTGCGATTGCTTTGGAGTATATTCTTAGCAGTCGAACAGATAGAGTGCTAATAACAAACAGACCAGTCCGACAGGAGGTGCACAAAATCATGAAACAGCTTCTTAAAAGCATCTGCTTCCGGTTCTGCCGCCCCTTGGCGCGGAGTTGTTAGCAGAGTGCCTGTCCGTCCGCTAAATCACAACCTTCCGGTATGAATGGAGGCTTGACTTTATGAATACCAATCAATATACTCAGAAAACTCTGGAAGCTCTGCAGGCAGCCCAGCAGCTGGCTGTGGAGTACCAGCACAACGCTCTGGAGCCTGAACATCTGCTGCACGCCCTTGCTTCGCAGGAGCAGGGCCTGATCCCGCAGCTGCTCCAGAAGCTGAACGTGGATCCCGGCAGCTTTGCCGCTGCCGTTGCCGAAAAGCTGTCGGCCCTGCCCCGGGTGTCCGGCTCCGGCCGCGACCCCGACAAGGTCTATATCTCGCAGGCCACCGACAAAGTCCTGAGCGCCGCCGCCCGTGAAGCCAAGGCCATGAAGGACGAGTACGTCAGCGTGGAGCATGTGTTCCTCGGCCTGCTGGATGAGCCTACCCAGAACACCACCGAGCTGTTCCGTGCCTTTGGCATCGCCAAGGACAAGTTTCTGCAGCAGCTTACCGCCGTGCGCGGCAACCAGCGCGTGACCACGGACAACCCCGAGGACACCTACAACGCCCTGCAGAAATACGGTCAGGATCTGGTGGATCTGGCCCGCAAGCAGAAGCTGGACCCGGTCATCGGCCGTGATCAGGAGATCCGCAACGTGATCCGCATCCTGTCCCGTAAGACCAAGAACAACCCCTGCCTGATCGGTGAGCCCGGCGTCGGCAAGACTGCCATCGCCGAGGGCCTTGCCCAGCGGATCGTGCGCGGTGACGTGCCCGAAAACCTGAAGGACCGCATCGTGTTCAGCCTGGACATGGGCGCTCTGGTGGCCGGTGCCAAGTACCGCGGCGAGTTCGAGGAACGCCTGAAGAGCGTGCTGAACGAGGTCAAGAAGAGCGAGGGCAAGATCATCCTTTTCATTGATGAGCTGCACACCATCGTGGGTGCCGGCAAGACCGACGGTGCCATGGATGCCGGCAACCTGCTCAAGCCCATGCTGGCCCGCGGCGAGCTGCACTGCATCGGTGCAACCACCCTGGACGAGTACCGCCAGTATATCGAGAAAGACCCCGCTCTGGAACGCCGGTTCCAGCCGGTGCAGGTGGATGAGCCCACCGTGGAGGACACCATTTCCATCCTGCGCGGCCTGAAGGAACGCTACGAGGTGTTCCACGGCGTGAAGATCAACGACAGCGCCCTGATCGCCGCTGCCACCCTGTCGGACCGCTACATCACCGACCGGTTCCTGCCGGATAAGGCCATCGACCTGGTGGATGAGGCCTGCGCCATGATCAAGACCGAGATGGACAGTATGCCCAGCGAGATGGATGATCTGGCCCACCGCATCACCCAGCTGCAGATTGAGCAGGTCAGCCTGAAAAAGGAGACCGACGCTTTGAGCCAGAGCCGCCTGAAGGATCTGGAAAAAGAGCTGGCCGAACTGCAGGACAAGTTCCGCAGCATGAAGGCCAAGTGGGAAAACGAGAAAAACGCCATCGGCAAGGTGCAGACCCTGCGTGAACAGATCGAGCAGACCAACGCCGACATCGAAAAGGCACAGCGGGAGTACGACCTGAACAAGGCCGCCGAGCTGAAATACGGCAAACTGCCTCAGCTGCAGAAACAGCTGGAAGAGGAAGAAAAGATCGCCGCTGCCAAGAAAGAGGACAGCCTGCTGCGTGACCGCGTGACCGACGAGGAGATCGCCCGCATCGTGGCCCGCTGGACCGGCATCCCTGTGGAGAAGCTGGTGGAGGGCGAGCGCGAGAAGCTGCTGCATCTGGATGACGTGCTGCACAAGAGAGTCATCGGCCAGGACGAGGCCGTGACCAAGGTCAGCGAAGCCATCCTGCGCAGCCGCGCCGGCATTGCCAACCCCAACCGCCCCATCGGCAGCTTCCTGTTCCTGGGCCCCACCGGTGTCGGCAAGACCGAACTGGCCAAGGCGCTGGCACAGGCTCTGTTTGACGATGAGCGCAACATGGTGCGCATCGACATGACCGAATATATGGAGAAGTTCAGCGTCAGCCGTCTGATCGGTGCGCCTCCGGGATATGTCGGTTATGAAGAGGGCGGCCAGCTGACCGAGGCTGTGCGCCGCAAGCCCTACAGCGTGGTGCTGTTCGATGAGGTGGAAAAGGCCCACCCCGACGTGTTCAACATCCTGCTGCAGGTGCTGGACGACGGCCGCATCACCGACAGTCAGGGCCGCACCGTGGACTTCAAGAACACAGTCATCATCCTGACTTCCAACCTGGGCAGTGACATCATCCTGAACGATCTGGAGCAGCGCCGCGCACAGGGCTCCAATGAGCTGAGCGACGAGGCCCGCAAGCAGATCGACCTGCTGCTGAAGAGCAAGTTCCGCCCCGAGTTCCTGAACCGTCTGGACGAGATCGTGTACTACAAGAGCCTGACCAAGGACGAGATGCGCAAGATCGTGGATCTGCAGCTGAACGACCTGCGCAAGCGCATGGACGAGGGCAAGCACCTCAAGCTGGAGGTCACCACCGCCGCCAAGGACTTCATCATCGACTCTGCCTACGACAGCGTCTACGGTGCACGTCCCATCAAGCGGTTCATCCAGAGCCGTGTGGAGACCCTGATCGCCAAGGCCATCATTCAGGGCAGCTATGCCGAGGGCAACACCCTGACCGTGGACTACGACGGCAGTGCACTGGTGCTCCGTTAAAGGGATTTTACCAGGTTTTAACCCGGTGTGCAGGCCGGATGCTTGCACCACCGTAAGGAATATGGTATTATAAGAAATAACATTGATGTGCTTTTCATCGCAGAATGGCAACGATGGAAAGCACATTTTTGTATTCTTTCGTCAGGGCCTTGGCTCCCCCTTTGGGGGAGCTGCTGAGCGTAAGCGAAGCTGAGAGGGCGAGGGTGTTAAAGCAAGGCGCACTCGCTTGCTCTCTCCGTCATTGCTGGCGTAAGGCCCCCTTCTGTCACCTGTGGTGACAGCCAAATCTAAAAATAACAGAAAGTTGAGTGTGATTTTCCTCTTTATGGACGATGGCAGTATGACGCTCATTGTAGCGCTGGTGATCCTGGTGGCCTTTTCCGCCTTTTTCTCCGCCTCCGAGACCGCTTTTTCTTCCCTGAATCAGATCCGCCTGAAAAGCCGTGCCGAGGACGGTGACGGCTCTGCCGCCCGGGTGCTGGCCTTGTCGGAAAAATACGACAAGCTGCTTTCCACCATCCTCATCGGCAACAACATCGTGAACATTGGCGCCGCCTCTATCGGCACCATCCTTTTTACCCATTGGCTGGGCCAGGAGCGTGGTGCCACCATGTCCACCCTGGTGCTGACAGTGGTGGTGCTGATCTTTGGCGAGGTGACCCCCAAGAGCCTGGCCAAGGAGATGCCGGAGACCGTGGCCACCGCAGTGTCCCCGGTGCTGAGCCTGCTGATAGTGCTGTTCACCCCTTTGAACTGGCTGTTCACCCAGTGGAAAAAGCTGCTGGGCCATTTTGTCCACAGCAGTGAGGAGGACACCATCACCGAGGGCGAGCTGATGACCATGGTGAGTGAAGCCGAAAACGACGGTGAACTCACCGACCGGGAAAGCGAACTGATCCGCAGCGCCATCGAATTCGATGACGTGGAGGTGGAGGAGATCCTGACCCCCCGCGTGGACGTGGTGGCTGTGGAGGACAACACCTCGCTGGATGAGGTGGCACAGACCTTTGCCGAATCGGGCTATTCCCGCCTGCCGGTGTACCACGACACCATTGACAACATCATCGGCGTGGTGCACGAAAAGGACTTTTATCTGGCACGCCTGAAAAAGGAGACCTCGCTGGAAGAGCTGGTCAAGCCCACCCTGTACACCACCGGTTCTACCCAGATCTCCCAGCTGCTGCGCACTCTGCGGGAGCAGCACCATCATCTGGCCGTGGTGGTGGACGAGTACGGCGGTACCGAGGGCATCATCACGCTGGAGGATATTCTGGAAGAGCTGGTGGGCGAGATCTGGGACGAACACGACGAGGAGACCGAGGACTTTCACAAGCAGTCCGACGGCAGCTGGATCGTGCTGGGCAGCGCCAGCGTGGACGACCTGTACGAGATGCTGGGCCTGCCGGAGGACGAGGACATCGACTCCAACACGGTCAACGGCCTGGTGCAGGAAAAGACCTGCCACCTGCCCAAGGTGGGCGACCGCTTTACACTGGGCGGCTACGACGGCGTGGTCACCCGCACGGCCAAGCGCCGCGTGACCGAAGTGCGCCTGACCCCGGCCGAAAAACCGGAACCGGAAAAGGACGACGACGAAAAGAGCCACTACGGCCGCATGACTTCTAAATAACCACAAGAGCCGCTGCACACAGGGTGCAGCGGCTCTTGTTATTTGCTGGGCCTGCAAGGCCCTTTGCTTTTATCTACAGGCGGTCACAGCAGGGGGATACCGGCCTTGGCACAGGTTTCGCGGGTGGCTTCATCCCACACGCTGGCCTGCACTTCACCGATGTGCACACTGCCCAGCAGCAGCATGCACAGGCGGCTCTGGCCGATGCCGCCGCCGATGGAGTAGGGCAGCTCGCCGTTCAGCACGGCCTTGTGGAAGGGCAGGGCGCGGCGGTCGTCACAGCCGGCCATGGTCAGCTGCTTGTCCATGCTTTCCGGGCTCACGCGGATGCCCATGCTGCTCAGCTCATAGCTGCACTGCAGCGGATCGTTCCAGAACAGCAGGTCGCCGTTCAGATCCCAGTCGTCGTAGTCCGGAGCGCGGCCGTCGTGGGGCTTGCCGCTCTTCAGCGGGGCACCAATCTTCATCAGGAAGGTGGTGCCGTTCTCCTTCACGAAGGCATTCTCGCGCTCCTTCGGGGTCAGGTCCGGGTACTTGTCCTCCAGCTCCTGGGTAGTAATGAAGATCACGTTGGGGGTGTGCAGGGGCAGGTCCTGCAGCTGCGGGAACATGGCGTGCAGGTTCATCTCAGTGGCGCAGACGGCCGACACGATGGAGCGCACCACGCTCTTCAGGTAGGCCTCATTGCGGTCCTCCTCCCGGATGACCTTTTCCCAGTCCCACTGGTCCACATACACGGAGTGGAGGTTGTCCAGTTCCTCATCACGGCGGATGGCGTTCATGTCGCAGTACAGACCCTTGCCCACACGGAAGCCGTAGTCCTTCAGGGCCTTGCGCTTCCACTTGGCCAGCGACTGCACCACCTGTGCTTCGGTGCCGCTGTCCTTGATGTCAAAGGTGACCTTGCGCTCCACGCCGTTCAGGTCGTCGTTCAGGCCGGTGGAGGCCTCCAGGAACAGCGGCGCAGACACGCGGTACAGGTTCAGCGTGGCACACAGGGTGTCGGCAAACAGCCGCTTCACCGTGCCGATGGCGCGCTGGGTGTCGTACAGGTTCAGCGCGGGCGTGTAGTTTTCCGGGATGATGATCTTGCTCATAGATAGTACCCCTCTTTGTGTTGTCAGCTCACCTGCTTTCCCAACAGGCGGCGGTTCCAGAAACCAAAAAACACTGGTTAAATTATCGCACATTCTTTTACGAAAGTAAAGTGCATGCCCGAAAAAACAGGAGCCGCTGCACCTTGTTTTGTGCAGCGGCTCCCGCATCGCGTCGTGTCTTGAAAAAGGCTCAGCCGCCCAGGTACGCGCTGCGCACCCGCTCGTTGGTCAGCAGCTCGGCACCGGTGCCCTCCATGACCACGCGGCCGGTCTCCAGAACATAGGCGCGGTCGGCCACGGAAAGGGCCATCTGTGCGTTCTGCTCCACCAGCAGGATGGTCATGCCCTCCTTGTGGATGTTGCGGATGATGTCAAAGATCTCCTGCACCAGCAGGGGCGACAGGCCCATGGAGGGCTCGTCCAGCATCAGCATGGAAGCGTTGCTCATGAGCGCACGGCCCATGGCCAGCATCTGCTGCTCGCCGCCGGACATGGTGCCTGCCAGCTGCTTGCGGCGTTCCTTCAGCCGGGGGAACAGCTCAAACACCTTTTCCTTGTTGGGGGCAATGGTGGAGGCAGGCTGGGTGTAAGCGCCCATATCCAGGTTCTCCTCCACGGTCATGTGCAGGAACACATGGCGGCCTTCCGGCACCTGTGCCAGACCGGCTTCCACGATCTTGTGGGCGCGCACGCCCTTGATGCTTTTGCCCTTGTAAAGCACATCGCCGCTGCGGGGCTTCAAAAGGCCGGAAACGGTTTTCAGGGTGGTGGACTTACCGGCACCGTTGGCACCGATCAGGGTCACGATCTCGCCCTCGTTCACCTCAAAGGAAACGCCCTTTACGGCGTGGATATTGCCGTAATACACGTTGATATTATCGACCTTCAGGATGGTATCTGCCATCGCTCAGCCCTCCTTCTTGCCCAGGTAGGCTTCGATGACCTGGGGGTTGTTGCGGATCTCGTCCGGGGTGCCCTTGGCAATGATGCGGCCGAAGTTCAGCACCGCGATGCCCTCGCAGATGCCCATGACCAGGCTCATGTCGTGCTCAATCAGCAGCACAGCAATGTTGAACTCGTCCCGGATGCGGCGGATGGTCTCGGTGAGCTCCGCAGTCTCCGAGGGGTTCATACCGGCGGCAGGCTCGTCCAGCAGCAGCAGTTTGGGACTGGTGGCCAGGGCACGCATGATCTCCAGACGGCGCTGTGCACCGTAGGGCAGGCTGCCTGCCGGCACCTGGGCCAGGTCTGCCATGTGGAAGATGTCCAGCAGCTCAAAGGCACGCTCGGTGCACTTTTTTTCCTCTTTCCAGTAGTTGGGCAGCCGCACCAGGGAGGAGGCCAAATTGTACTTCATGGACTCGTGCAGGCCCACCTTGATGTTGTCGATGACGCTCAATTCCTTGAACAGACGGATGTTCTGGAAGGTACGGGCCACACCCATGCGGTTGACCTGATAGGTCTTTTTGCCCGCCGTAGGCATGCCGTCGATCAGGATGGAGCCGCGGGTGGGCTGGTAAACGTTGGTGAGCAGGTTGAACACGGTGGTCTTACCGGCACCGTTGGGGCCGATCAGACCGGTGATCTCGTTGCGGCCGATCATCAGGTTGAAGCCGTCCACAGCGGTCAGGCCACCGAAGTCGATGCCCAGCTCCCGCACGTCCAGAATGGGCTTTTTGTCCTTATCGCGGTCGGTCAGGAAGCCGCCGGAGGGCACACTGTTTAACTTGGTCTGGAACTCACTCATGGTCAGCACCCTCCTTTTCCTTGTTCTTCTTGAACAGTTCGCCGTTCATGATCTTTTCCACAACGCGGCTCAGGGAGAAGTCGTAGCTGCCCAGCAGTCCGCCCGGACGGAAGATCATCATCAGGATCAGCACCAGTGAGTAGATGACCATGCGGTAGCTGTCGAAGCTGCGGGTGGCCTCCGGCAGGATGGTCAGCACAGTCGCGGACAGGATGGAGCCCAGCATGGAGCCCATGCCGCCCAGGACCACCATGACCAGGATCTCGATGGACTTCATGAAGCCGAAGGTGGAGGGGTTCAGCACGCCGATGTAGCAGGCGTACAGACCGCCGGCCATGCCGGCAAAGGCTGCCGAGAAGGCAAAGGCCATGACCTTGTAGTAGGTGGTCTGGATGCCGCAGCTCTCGGCGGCGATCTCATTGTCGCGGATCGCCAGCACGGCGCGGCCGTGGCGGCTCTTCATCATGGCGTGGATGAGGAAGCAGGTGATGACCACGCACAGGAACACGTTGGTAAAGTTGGAGTATTTGGGAATGTTCTTCAGACCCTTGGAGCCGTAGAACAGCTTGAAGCCCAGCACATCATCAATGTTGTTCAGGGTGATGCGGATGATCTCGCCAAAGCCCAGCGTCAGGATAGCCAGATAGTCGCCGGTCAGACGCAGGGCGGGGATGCCGATAAGCACCCCGAACAGTCCGGCAACCACCCATGCCAGCACCAACCCGATGGCAAAGGCCACGCCCTTGGGAAGGCCGGAGGATTTGGTGAACAGGGCACAGGCGTAGGCGCCCACCGCCATAAAACCGGCGTGGCCCAGCGGCAGCTGCCCCAGATAGCCGGTGGCAACGTTCAGCGAAACAGCCAGAATGATGTTGATGCCTACGGTCAGCAGTACCTTGTTCTGGTAGGTGGAAAGCATACTGCCGGTCACATAGGAAAGCCCCACGAACAGCAGCCCCACCAGCACCAGATTCATCAGGTAGCGCACGGGCATTTTGATGGTCTTGCGGTTGGTTTTCATCGTTCTGCCCTCCTTACACCTTTTCCTGCACCTTGCGGCCGAGGAAGCCCGTGGGCTTGACCAGCAGCACGATGATCAAAATCGCAAACGTAACAGCGTCCTTCCAGGCCGAAAGACCGATGGCGGAAACAAAGCACTCGCACAGACCGATGGCAATGCCGCCGATCATGGCACCCGGGATGGAGCCGATGCCGCCCAGAACGGCGGCAACAAAGGCTTTCAGACCCAGCATGGAGCCCATGGTGGGGGTGGCCTGCGGGTAGGAGCAGCAGTACAGCACGCTGCCGATGCCGGCCAGCGCCGAGCCGACTGCAAAGGTGAAGGAGATGGTGCTGTTGACGTTGATGCCCATCAGGCGGGCAGCGTCCATATCCTCCGACACCGCCCGCATGGCCTTGCCCAGCTTGGTCTTTTGCACCAGAAAGGTGAGCGCCAGCATGGACAGCACCGTCACCGCCAGGGTGATGATGGAGGTAAGACCCAGGGGCACCTTGCCCAGCCGGAAGGTCTGGTTGGTGTAGTAGGCCGGGATGACCTTGGCACCGGAGCCCAGGATCAGCTCTGCGGTGTACTCCAAAAAGAAGGAGACGCCAATGGCGGTGATCAGCAGCGAGATCCGGGGGGCGTTCCGCAGCGGGGTGTAGGCGACCTTTTCGATCACGACGCCCAGCAGCGTACAGGTAAGGATGGTGGCGCACACAGCGGTGACCGGGCCCAGGCCCAGCTGGTTCATGACGAACCAGGACATATATGCGCCTACCATGATGACGTCGCCGTGGGCAAAGTTCAGCAGCAGGATAATGCCGTACACCATACTGTAGCCCAGAGCGATCAGTGCATAGATGCTGCCAAGGGACAAGCCGTTGATCAGCTGGCTGAAGAACACTGTCATGGTTGGATACTTCCTTTCTTTGCGGCGTTTACACTTTTTGATATAAAAAACGGAGAACGCCTGACCAGAAAAAAGCTGTTCCGGCGTTCTCCAAAAGATCATGGGGTTTGCTCTGTGCGGGCGGCTCCATCACCGGTGGATGGAACGGCACGGATCAGAACATTTCCTTCAGTTCGGGCTTGCCGTCCACATAGGTCAGGATAGCGGTGCTCTTGACGGGGTTGTGGTGCTCGTCGAAGGTAAAGGTGCCGGTGATGCCCTCAATGGTGCCGCCGGCAATGGCGTCGATGACAGCCTGCTTGTACTCGTCAGAGCCGGCCTCGAGGCCCTGCTCCTCGGCTGCCTTGATGCCGTACACCACGGTCATGGCGGCATCGTAACCCAGGGGGGCAAAGCCGTTGGGGTAAGCCTCGCCGTACTCAGCCTTATAGGCATCCTCAAATGCGGCGCTGGAGCCCTTGGCGTAGCAGGCGCAGAAGTAAGAATCCTTCAGCTGGTCGGCGGTGGCGTAGCCCTCCAGGCCATCCCAGCCGTCGCCGCCCAGGAAGGGAACAGTCAGGCCGACGCTCTCGGCCTGAGCCAGGATCTGGCCCACTTCCTGATAGTAGTTGGGGCAGAAGACCACTTCGGGGTTTTTGCCCAGGATGCTGGTCAGCTGGGTCTTGAAGTCCACATCGCCCTCAGAGTAGCTCTCCTGGTCCACGATGGTGCCGCCCTTTGCCTCAAACTCCTTGGCAAAGTTCTCAGCCAGACCCTCGTTGTAGTCCTTGCCCTTCAGGAAGATGACGGCGGCCTTTTTGTAGCCCAGCTTCTCGTAGGCGTAGTCTGCCATCTTCACGCCCTGGAAGGGGTCGGTAAAGCAGGCACGGAACACGTTCCCGTTCACGGTGTCGGTCTCAGCATCGTAGGTGACAGCCTCGGCGGTAGCGGAGGCGGTGACCATGGGCATATTGTAGTCGGCGCTCTCGGCGGCAACAGCCAGCGTGGGGGCGGTGGTCACATCGCCCACCAGAGCGGTGATGCCCTGATCCACCATCTTGGTAAAGCAGGTGACAGCCTGGGTCTCATCGCCCTGCTCGTCCATGGTGATGACCTCCAGCTGCTTGCCGTTGACACCGCCGTCTGCATTGACCTGCTTGATATACAGGCTGGCACCGTTGACAACAGCCTGACCGTAAACGGAAGCATCACCGGTCAGGGGGCCCATAACGCCCACCTTGATGGTGCTGCCGGAGGCAGCAGCGGAACCGGCTGCAGAACCTGCAGTGCTTGCGGAGGAACCGCCACAGGCGGTCAGGGCACCTGCTGCAACAGCAACACCGGCAGCGGCCAGGAACTGACGACGAGAAATGAGCTTTTTCATAACGATCTCCTCCTTCGGAGTATTTGATCTATTGGAATAGCATTCAGGATAAAAACGGAAGCAAGGCCCTTCCCCTCTAAAAGCGGCCTTGCTTCTGTTCTTGTCTGTTATTATAGCTATCCGTGTTCAAATCCGCAATTCACAAACCGTCCATACTTTTGGGGGCATTTTCTCGTCTTTATTGACAATCTGGCTAATTTTTATAATGCGTTTTTGTGCACTATTTCAAATCGTTCATTTTCTTTGTTTTTGAAGTGAATACAATTCACAAGTTTCAAAAAGGTTACAGGGTCTCCATTTCAGCCTGGGCTGCAAACTCTGCCTGAGCCACCGGCTCTTCCTCCAGGCCCTGGGCCTCTGCCTGAGCCACCGGCTCTGCCAGGGCCTTGCGGATGGCCGTGACGTAGAACACCAGGGACAGGACCGTGCCGATGCACCAGCCAATGGGCCAGGACAGCCAGATGCCGGTGCTGCCCAGCTCGGTGCCGCTGAGCACGATGGCCATGCCCACGCGCAGGATCAGGTCGGTGAAGGTGGCCACCATGAAGCGGCCCATCAGACCGCAGCCGCGCAGGATGCCGTCGGTGACCAGCTTGAGGGACACCACAAAGTAGAAGGGCGAAAGGATGTGCAGGAACAGCATGCCAGTGTCGATGGCCGGGCCCTGCGGGTCATTCATGAACAGCAGCAGCAGCGTGCGGCCGAAGAAGAAGTACAGGATGACGATGGGCACACAGATGAGCCACACCAGATTGCGGCCCGCACCAAAGCCCGCCTTGACGCGGTCCATCTTGCCGGCACCCATGTTCTGGGAGGTGTAGTTGGAAATGCCGTTGCCCAGGGTGGTAAAGGAGGTGATGACCATGTTGTTCAGCTTGACGGCGGCAGAGTAGCCTGCAATGACGCTGGCGCCAAAGGTGTTGATGACGCTCTGCAGGATGATGTTGCCCACCGAGATGAAGCTCTGCTGCAGGATGCTGGGGATGGCCACCACGGCGATCTTGCCCAGCATATTCCAGGAGAACCACACCGTCTTGCGCTGTGCGGGGATGGCCTTCATGCGGCGGAACACCACCACCATGGCCAGGATGCAGCTCACACCCTGGCACAGGAAGGTCGCCCAGGCCACACCGGCCACACCCATGTGGAACCCAGCCACGAACAGGATGTCCACGCCGATGTTGGACAGAGACGAGACGGCCAGGAAGTAGAACGGCGTCTTGCTGTCACCCAGCGCCGAGAAGATGCCGGTGGCAATGTTGTAGAAGAACATGAAAGGCAGGCCCAGAACGTAGATGTCCAGATACAGGGCCGAGTCCGCCAGGATCTCCTCCGGGGTGTTGATGAGCTCCAGCAGGCTGCGGCAGCCCAGCAGGCCGAACACCATCAGCGCTGCACACAGCACTGCCGAGCCGATGAGGGCCGTGTACACCGAGGTTTTCATGTCATCGTATTCCTTGGCACCAAAGTAGCGCGACACGATGACCGAGCAGCCAATGTTGCAGCCGAATGCAAAGGCAATGAAGATCAGGGTGATCTCGTAGCTGTTGCCCACGGCAGCCAGGGCGTTTTCGCCGATGAACTTGCCTGCCACCAGGCTGTCGGCAATGTTGTACAGCTGCTGGAAGATAATGCTGCCAAACATGGGCAGGCAGAACTGCCACAGCACCTGTGACGGCTTGCCGACCGTCAGATCCTTATTCATAGTGTGATCCTCCTCTATCAGATAACCAGTATACCATTAAAAAATCTTGACCGCGTTCCAGTATAGAACGGCCCTGCCAAAATGTAAAGATTATTTTTAGTATATCTGCCATACCAAAATCACATGGCAGTCATACGGAATATTCAACAGCCCCGCCGGGCACGCTGAAACCATGCCGCCTGCCCCTGTGCAAAGTTTATGCCCGCAAACATTCCGCCCAGCTCTTGCACCTTTTGGGAAACCGTGGTAGGATGTTCTTGGTTAGTTAGGTGCAACTATCCATACAGATCGTCCGGCTGCCGCACCGACGCCGGGCCGAATCAGCTATCAGGAGGTTTTCGATATGAACTATCTGGAAATTGAATCCGTTGTAGGCCGCGAGATCCTGGACTCCCGCGGCAACCCCACCGTAGAAGCCGAGATCACGCTGGCCGACGGCACTGTGGCCCGCGGCTGCGCTCCTTCCGGCGCATCCACCGGCGAGTTTGAGGCGCTGGAGCTGCGCGACGGCGACAAGGGCCGCTACCTGGGCAAGGGCGTGACCAAGGCCGTGGAGAACATCAACACCGTGATTGCCGACGCTGTGGTGGGCATGGATGCTTCCGACATCTACGCCATTGACGCCGCTATGATCAAGGCCGACGGCACCAAGGACAAGTCCAACCTGGGCGCAAACGCCATTCTGGCCGTGTCCATTGCCGCCTGCCGCGCCGCTGCCGCTTCGCTGGACATGCCCCTGTACCGCTTCCTGGGCGGCGTGAACGGCAACCGCCTGCCCGTGCCCATGATGAACATCCTGAACGGCGGTGCCCACGCCACCAACACCGTGGACACCCAGGAGTTCATGATCATGCCGGTGGGCGCCCCCTCCTTCAAGGAGGCCCTGCGCTGGTGTGCCGAGGTGTTCCATGCCCTGGCTTCCATCCTGAAGGCCAAGGGTCTGGCCACCTCTGTGGGCGATGAGGGCGGCTTTGCCCCCAACCTGTCCAGCGATGAGGAGACCATCGAGACCATTCTGGCCGCCATTGAGAAGGCCGGTTATGTGCCCGGCAAAGACTTCATGCTGGCCATGGACGCTGCTTCCTCCGAGTGGAAGAGCCCCAAGGGCAAGGGCTTCTACAAGCTGCCCAAGGCCGGCACCGAGTTCACCTCCAGCGAGCTGATCGCCCACTGGAAGAGCCTGGTGGAGAAGTACCCCATCATCTCCATTGAGGATGGTCTGGACGAAGAGGACTGGGAGGGCTGGCAGGAGATGACCCGCGAGCTGGGCGGCAAGGTCCAGCTGGTGGGCGATGACCTGTTCGTCACCAACACCGAGCGTCTGGCCAAGGGCATCCAGCTGGGTGCCGGCAACGCCATCCTGATCAAGCTGAACCAGATCGGCTCCGTGTCCGAGACGCTGGAGGCCATCAAGATGGCCCACAAGGCCGGTTACACCGCCATCAGCTCTCACCGCTCCGGCGAGACCGAGGACACCACCATTGCCGACCTGGCCGTTGCCCTGAACACCTGCCAGATCAAGACCGGTGCCCCCAGCCGCACCGAGCGCGTGGCCAAGTACAACCAGCTGCTGCGCATCGAGGAGCAGCTGGGCGGCAGCGCCGTGTACCCCGGTATGGCAGCCTTCAACGTGAAGCGCTGAGCCATTTTTCCAGAACTCACACTGCAAGCGGCGGCATCCACAGCGGGTGCCGCCGCTTTTTTTGTGGAAGTTTTTTCCATCGGTCAGGGTGCAATTTCCGGAGGGGCTGATTCGTATTTTCTGTGAGGCCGACAGGGGCACTCCCCTGTCCCACCCCCACAGAAAGGAGCAAACAACACATGCTGTCTACTCTGGAACTGTTGCTCAAGCTGTTTGGCACCAGCAGCCTGCCCAAATTGCTGCTGCTTCTGCTGAAGGCATTTTTTGCCTGATCATCTTTGGAAAGGAGGTCTGTTTCATGTTCACTGCCCTGCGCGATCTGTTCTACAACCTGTTCCCCATCAACCTGCCGGGGATCTGGTGGATCCTCTCGGAGCGCTGGTTCCTGTGACCCGGCGTCCGTGATCCATTTTCAGCCTGCAAAAAAGGGAGCGTTTCCTGCACGGAAACGCTCCCTTTTTGTTTATAAGATAAGCCTTACAGCTTGCTCAGCTGCGGACCCTGGGCGGTGTCCTTGACGGCCCAGCCCATGGCGGTCAGCTCGGCGCGGATGGCGTCGGCAGTGGCCCAGTCCTTGGCCTTCTTGGCGGCGGCGCGCTTTTCCACCAGCGCGGTCACCTCGGCGGGCACCTCGTCCTTCTTGCGGTTGTACAGCAGACCCAGCACGCCGGTGATCTCGTCAAAGGCGGCGGCAGCGGTCTCCAGTGCTTCCTTGCTGGAAGAGGCGGACAGGGTGTTGATGTCCTTCACCAGGTCAAACACGGCAGCCAGTGCGTCCGGAGTGTTCAGGTCGTCGTCCATGGCGGTGCAGAACTTCTGCTTTGCCTCGGCGGCCTTCTCCTTCAGGCTCTCGTCGGTGCCGAAATTGCCCTTGCTCAGGGTAAAGTCCAGATTCTCGCGGCAGGTGTACAGGCGCTCCAGGCTGTTCTTGCAGCTCTCGATCAGGTCCACCGTGTAGTTCAGCGGCATCCGGTAACCGGCAGTCAGCATGAAGTAGCGGATGGGCTCATAGCCGTAAACGTTGGCCACGTCCCGCACGGTAAAGAAATTGTGCAGGCTCTTGGACATCTTCTGATTGTCCACGTTGATGAAGCCGTTGTGCATCCAGTAGCGGGCAAACTCGCAGCCGTTGGCGCACTCGCTCTGCGCGATCTCGTTTTCGTGGTGGGGGAAGATCAGATCCTGACCGCCGCAGTGCAGGTCGATGGTCTTGCCCAGATGGGTGCGGCTCATGGCGCTGCACTCGATGTGCCAGCCGGGGCGGCCCATGCCGTAAGGGCTCTCCCAGGCAGGTTCGCCGGGCTTGGCAGCCTTCCACACGGCAAAGTCGGCGGGGTCCTCTTTCAGATCGTCGTCCATCTGGCTGCGCAGCTCCCGGTTGCCGCTCTCCAGATCGTCCAGCTTCAGGTGGCTCAGTTTGCCGTAGCCGGGATCGCTCTTCACGCGGAAGTACACGTCGCCGTTTTTGGCAACGTAGGCATGTCCGGAGTCGATCAGGTCCTTCACGATGTCCAGGATCTGCTGGATGTGCTCGGTGGCGCGGGGCTGGACCGTGGGCTTCTTGCAGTTCAGGCCCTCGGCGTCCTTGAGGTACTCGGCCTCGAAGCGCTGGGCGACCTCCTTCATGGAGGTGCCCTCTTCCTGCCCTTTCTTGATGAGCTTGTCGTCAATGTCGGTGATGTTGGAAACGTAGATCACCTTGTTGCCGCGGTACTCCAGATAACGGCGCAGGGTATCGAACACGATCAGCGGGCGGGCGTTGCCGATGTGGATGTAGTTGTAAACCGTCGGGCCGCAGACGTAGATGCGGTACTCGCCCGGCACCTGCGGCACAAATTCTTCCTTCTGACGGGTCAGGGTGTTGAAAATCTGCATGGTATCTCTCCTTCTTATGGGGTTCCGGAAGCGGCAGGGCCGTTGTCAGCCCTGCTTTTTCCAGCGGCGCATCACACCCATGCCCAGCGCATAGGGGCCGGTGTGCACCGCAATGGTGCAGCCGATCTGCAGCAGGCCCACCTCACACTGTGCACCGGGGTACTTGGCACGCAGGGCGGCACGGGTCTGCATCCACAGGCGCTTGCCCTCGTCGGCGTCATAGCCATAGCCCACCGTGATGCGGTAGTCGTCAGGCGTGCCGCCGTGGGCAGCCAGATAGTTCATCAGCTGCTCCAGCGCCTTTTCAAAGCTCTTCTGCCGGCCGCGGGCCACGCCGCCGGAAAAGATCTCGCCATCCTTGAACAGGATCATGGGCTTGATGCCCAGCATGTTGGCGGCCCGTCCGGTCACCTTGCCGATGCGTCCGCCCTTGATCAGGTAGTCCAAATTGCCCACCGTGAAGAAGATCTGGTTGGTCACCTTTTCGGCTTCCAGCCAGGTCACCGTCTCATCCAGCGAGCAGCCGGCATCCCGCATGGCCACAGCATTTTCCACCATGACGGCTTCGGTGACCGTGGCCGCCGTGCTGTCCATCACCTCAATGCGGGCATCGGGGTAGTCCTCCAGCACCAGTTCCCGGGCATTGCGGGCGCTGCCCACGCAGCCGCTCATCTTGCCGGTGAACACCAGACACAGCACATCCCGGCCTGCCGCGGCATGGGCCCGGAAGGCCGTTTCATAGTCCTCGATGGAGGCAAGGCTGGTCTTGGGGTATGCCGCCGGGTTGTCCACCATGAACTGGTAGAAGTCCCGCACGGCGATCTCCTTGCCCTCTTTGCGGTAGTGTTCGCCATCCAGCGAAACGTAGAAGGGCACGACCTCCACGCCCAGCTGCTTTGCAGTGTCCAGCGTCAGGTCGCAGGCGCTGTCGGTAATGATATCAAACATCTGTGACGCTTCCTTTTCTGTGTTGGATTCGCGCAGGGTGTCCGGGATCAGACGTGGTGGACGTAAGCCTCACGCTCGGCACCCACGGAGATGTAGGTGATCTTGCAGCCCACGGCCTTTTCCAGGTACTCGACGTAAGCCTGCGCCTCCTTGGGCAGGTCCTCCCACTTGCGGGCTGCGGTGATGTCGCAGTGCCAGCCGGGCAGGTACTCCACCACGGGCTGTGCGGTGTCCAGTGCCTCGCCCATGGGGAAGCGGGTGGTAGTGGTGCCGTCGCTCAGCTTGTAAGCAGTGACCATGGGGATCTTGTCCATGTAGTCCAGCACATCCAGCAGGGTCAGGGCGACCTCGTCGCAGCCCTGGCAGAACACGCCGTAGCGGCTTGCCACCAGGTCGATGGGGCCCACGCGGCGGGGACGGCCGGTGGCAGCGCCATACTCGTGGCCTGCCTCACGCAGAGCGTGCTTCTCTTCCTCGGTCATGGCCAGCTCTGCGGTAAAGGGGCCGTCACCCACGCAGGAGGAGTAAGCCTTCATGACACCGATGGAGTTGTGCAACTTGTGGCCCGGGATGCCTGCGCCGATGGGAGCATAAGCACCGATGACGTTGGAAGAAGTGGTGTAGGGGTAGATGCCGAAGTCGATGTCGCGCAGAGCGCCCAGCTGTGCCTCAAACAGCACCTTCTTGCCGGCAGCGTCTGCATCGGCCAGGTACTGGCCCACATCGCAGATGTAATCCTTGAAGATGGCGGCATACTTCTCCAGCCATGCCCACATCTCGTCCACGCTGATGGGGTCGGCGTTGTAGCTGCCCTCCATCACCAGGTTCTTGGCGTCCACCATGGTGATCAGGCGCTTCTTCACAGCGTCGTCCAGGTGCAGCAGGTCGCCCATGCGCAGGGTCTTTTTCATGTACTTGTCGCCGTAAGCGTAGGCGATGCCGCGCTTGGTGGAACCGAACTGTGCGCCGGTCTTGGCCAGACGGGCCTCTTCCAGGCCGTCCTCTGCCACATGATACGGCATGGTGATGGTTGCACGGTCGGAGATCTTCAGGTTGGCGGGGCTGATGTCAATGCCCTGCTCGCGCAGCTTGTTGATCTCGCCGTCCAGATGATGCGGGTCGATGACCATACCGTTGCCCATGACGCAGACGACGTTCGGGCGCAGGATGCCGGAGGGCAGCAGGTTCAGCACGAACTTGCCGCGCTCGTTCTTGACCGTATGGCCAGCGTTGTTGCCGCCCTGATAACGTGCAACGATGTCATACTCCTGGCTGATCAGGTCGACCATGCGGCCCTTGCCCTCATCGCCCCAGTTGATACCCGTAATTGCTGTAAGCATAATAAATGACCTCTTTATCCTTTTTTCAAAAGACAGCCTTTTCCGTGCACCTTGCCCGGGATACGCCACCTTGGGAAAATACGACGGCGCGCGCATTCAGCACGCACCAATACTAGTATAGTATAACACAGTCTGCCGCGCAAAAAAAGAGGAAAACGCACCTTTCGGCTGCATTTTCCTCCAAAAATCGGGTCCGGAAGCGGTCCGCTCAGCTGCGGGGCTTTTTTGCGTCCGTGCGGCGGGTCACCTTGTGGATGGTGCCGTCCGGCTCCTGGATGGACGTGCGGTCCAGCTGGGCGCGCAGGCTGGCCTTGACATCGGCCAGATACTCCTGCCGCAGGGTCTGCTGCTCGGCCTTTTCGGCATCGGTCAGGCCGGTGGTCTTGCTCTTGTGCGCCAGCTCGTTGATGCGGGCGATCTTTTCCTGGGTCATGGGGAACCTCCTGTATTTCAATGCAAAATATGGTATAATGTCAGCAGAAACATTATAACAGAGGATGATATCAATGGCAACTCAATTGAATTTTGCACAGCAGATGGATGCCGTGTTGAAAACTCTGGGCGACGCCCGGCCCCGGCTGCTGCTGCACGCCTGCTGCGGCCCCTGCTCCAGCGCGGTGCTGGAGCAGCTGTGCCAATATTTTGAGATCACGGTGCTGTACTACAACCCCAACACCTGGCCGGCGGAGGAATACTACCGCCGGGGCGAGGAGCTGAAAAAGTTTGTGGCCGCCGCCCACCCGCTGGGGGTGACTGTGGTGGAGGACACCTACGACCCGCAGGAGTTCTACACCGCCGTGCAGGGGCTGGAAGCCGAGCCGGAGCGCGGCGGCCGCTGCACGGTCTGCTACCGGCTGCGGATGCGCCGGGCGGCACAGTACGCCGCCGAGCACGGCTTCGACTGGTTCACCACCACCCTGTCCATCAGCCCCCACAAGGACGCCAAACGCATCAACGCCATCGGGCAGGAGCTGGAAGCGGAGTTCGGCGTGAAGCACCTGCCCTCGGACTTCAAAAAGCACAACGGCTATCTGCGCAGTCTGCAGCTTTCGGAGGAATATGGCCTGTACCGGCAGGATTACTGCGGGTGCGAGTTCAGCGCAAAGGCCAGAGGAATCGAAAAGTACTGATGGAGCAGAAATTCTGCCCCAGCGCAACCGGATTTTACCCCAAAAGCACAAAAAGAAGGGATGGACGCTTGTCCATCCCTTCTTTCAGGGTTTGCTTGATGCGATTTTTACTCTGCCTTGGTCTCGGGCTTTTCAGCGGGAGCGGCAGGAGCGGCGGGCTTGGCCGCTGCCGGGGCAGCAGGCTTCACCACGGGCTTCGGGGGATACGGATCGTCCTTCAGCGGGAAGAGAATGATCTTCTTCGGGCACTTCTGGGCGCACATGCCGCAGCCCTTGCACTTGTCATAGTCCACACGGGCCACACCATCCACCACATGGATGGCGTCGAACTTACAGGTGCGCTCGCACATGCCGCAGGCGATGCAGGAGGTGGTGCAGACCTTGTTGGCCACCGCACCCTTGTCCTGGTTGGAGCACATGACCACCGGCTTACGCGGGCCGGCGTTGTCGATCATGATGACCTTCTTGGGGCAGGTATTGGCGCAGGCACCGCAGCCGGTGCACTTGTCCTTGTCCACCTTGGCCACACCGTCCACGATGTGGATGGCGTCGAACTTGCACACCTTGGTGCAGTCGCCCAGGCCGATGCAGGCGAAGGAACAGGTCTTGGGGCCGCCGTACAGGGCCGCAGCAGCGGCACAGGTCTGGATGCCCTTGTAGTCATAGCTGGGCTTGCAGTGCTCGGTATTGCCCTGGCACTGGACCACAGCCTTCTTTTCCACAGCGCTCGCCTCGCCGCCCATGATCTTGGCGATGGCGGCAGCAGCCTTGGGGCCGCCGGGTGCGCACTTGTCGCAGGGGACGCCGTCCATGACAACGGCCTTTGCGTAGTCGGCGCAGCCTGCGTAGCCGCAGCCGCCGCAGTTTGCACCGGCCAGGCAGCCGGCAACTTCTTCAATGCGGGGGTCTTCCTCGACCGCCATAAACTTGGACGCTGCCACCAGGATGATGGCACCGACTGCGCCCACGAGGGTACACAGAACAACAGCAGATACAATACTCATTTTCCTGTTCCTCCCTTACAGCGTGACATTGAACAGGTTTTCGACGATGCCGCCGAAGCCCATGAAGGACAGGCTGGTGATTGCTGCTGCGATCAGGGTGATGGGCAGGCCCTTGAAGGGTTCCGGGGGATCGCAGGCTTCCACGCGCTTGCGCACACCGCTGAACATGACCATGGCCAGCATGAAGCCGACGCCTGCGCCGATGGAGCAGACCAGAGCCTCAATGTAGGCAGCGCCAAAGCCCAGAGCTGCCACATCTGCACCGTAGTCGTCCACGACCAGGATGGTCACGGCCAGCACGCAGCAGTTGGTGGTGATCAGGGGCAGGTAAACGCCCAGCGAGTTGTACAGGGCCACGACATACTTCTTGAGGAAGATCTCGATGAACTGCACCAGCACGGCGATGACCAGAATGAACACGATGGTCTGCAGATAGCCCAGCTCAGCCGGATCCAGAACGAAGATCTGGATGGGGAAGGTCACGGCCGTAGCCATGAACATGACGAAGATAACAGCGCCGGACATACCAACGGAGGAGTCCAGCTTTTTGGAAACGCCCAGGAACGGGCAGATACCATAGAACTTCACCAGCACGTAGTTGTTGACAAGGATCATGCTGAAGAAGATAGCAGCGAGTTTGACGAGCATCTTATTCCGCCTCCTTCTTCAGGTTGTCAATGTCACAGCAGCTCTTGCGCTCGATGCGGGCGTCCAGCTTGCCTTCCAGCCACACACAGCCGGCCATCAGCAGGCCGAAGCAGAAGAATGCGCCGGGAGCCTGGGTCATGATGCCGATCTTGGCAACGCTGTCCGGCAGGATCTTGAAGCCCAGCCAGGTGCCGCTGCCCAGGATCTCACGGATGGTAGCCATCAGCACAACGGTCAGGGTGTAGCCGATGCCCATGCCGATGCCGTCCAGTGCACTGTCCACCACGCTGTTCTTGCAGGCGAACATCTCGGCACGGCCCAGAATGATGCAGTTGACAACGATCAGGGGCAGGAACACGCCCAGTGCGTTGTACAGGCTCTCCATGTAGGCCTGCATGAACATCTGCACGATGGTCACGAAGCCTGCAATGATGACGATGTAGCAGGGCAGATGCACCTTGCCGGGGATCACCTTGCGCAGCAGGGAGATCATGATGTTGGCGCACACCAGCACGAAGGTGAACGCAGCGCCCATGCCCAGAGCACTGGACACGGCGGTGGTGACAGCCAGCGTGGAGCAGGTACCCAGAACCAGACGCAGAACGGGGTTCTCTTTGATGATGCCGTTGGTAAGGATGCTTACCTTGGACTTCTTTTCTTGTGCCATTTCTTACCAACCTCCTTTATGCCAGCTCGTTGTAGCAGTTGACGCAGTCGTTGATGGCGGCAAACAGAGCCTTGGAGGAGAAGGTTGCGCCGGTCTTGCCGTCCACGCCGTTCTCACCCATCACAACGTTCTGGGTGCAATCCAGGCCGTCAAACTGCTTCAGGAAATCGTCTTCGGCCACGGCACTGCCGATGCCCTTGGTCTGGGTAGAAGCGTCCACCCAGATGCCGGTCTCGGTGCCGTTGGCATCCATGCCGACGATGACGGTGACAATGCCGCCGTCAAAGCCGGACTCCTCGGCCTTGATGGCCAGGCTGCCGTCCGGAGCCTTGACCACGCCGGTGACATTGGCGGTGGTGTAGCCGGTCACTTCCTCCAGCTCAGTAGCGTCCGAGACAGAGGGCAGCACGCCGACGTAAGCAGCCAGCGTGGTGCGCTTGGTGTTCTCGGCAATGACCGGGGCGGTCATGGAGTTCACCAGAGCCAGCAGCAGGCTGACGACCAGAGAGATCACGCTCAGCACGACGATGGGCTTGACGGTAGTCTCCCAGTTGGAATTCGAGGTCTTACTCATTTGTCAGCACCCTCCTTCGCTTTCTTCGCAGGCTTGACGTAGCCATACGGGGTCTGACGGGTCAGGTCATTGATGTACGGGACCCACAGGTTCATGAACAGCAGTGCGAAGGACACGCCCTCGGTGTAGCTGCCCCAGTAACGGATGGCAAAGGTCACGATGCCCAGGCACACACCGTACACCAGTTTGCCCTTCAGGGTGAAGGGGCTGGTGACGTAGTCGGTGGCCATGAACACGGCACCGAACAGCAGGCCGCCGCTCAGCACGGCTGCCAGCGCAGCGTGCAGATCGCGGGTAGCGATCAGGTAGAACACGAACATGCTGCCCACATAAGAAGCAGGGATGGCGATGCTGATGGTCTTGGTGGCCACCAGGTAAATCAGGCCCAGCACGATGGCCAGAGCGCAGGTCTCACCCAGCACACCGCCATGGATGCCCATGAACAGATCCAGCAGGCTCAGCTTGGACTTGTCGGCCACAGCCAGCGGGGTAGCGCTGGACAGCTGGTCCACGGCTGCATCCGGGAACACCCAGTTGTTCATGGAGCTTGCAAAGCTGACGAACAGCACAATGCGGCCCACCAGAGCAGGGTTGGCAAAGTTCATGCCGATGCCGCCGAACAGCTGCTTGACGATGACGATGGCCACCAGATCGCCGATGATCAGCTGGCCGATGGGCATGCCCACGGGCACGTTCATGGCCAGGATGATGCCGGTGACCACAGCGGACAGATCGCTGATGGGGTTGGGCTTCTTGAGCAGCTTGCAGTACAGCCACTCAAAGGCCACGCTGGCAATGACGGACACTACCGTGACCAGCAGGGCACGCACGCCAAAAATGATGGCAGAGGCCACCACGCAGGGGCACAGGGCCACGATCACGTTGGCCATCAGGCTCTGCGTGGTCTCTTCGCTGCGCACATGCGGGGAAGCCGAAACAATAAGCTTCGTATCCATTACTTATTGCCTCCTTTTTTGATTTCACCAAGGTAGAATGCCTTTGCCAGGCTCATCATCTGGGTCACCGGGCGCTTGGCCGGGCAGACGAAGGAGCAGCTGCCGCAGTTGAAGCAGTAGTCTGCATGCAGCTTGCCCAGCTCCTGCACGTCACGGGCAGCATAAGCCTGGTTCACCTCCACGGGCTCCAGGCCCATGGGGCAGTACTCCACGCAGCGGCCGCAGCGGATGCAGGGATTGACCGGAGCGGGCTGGGCAGCAGCCTCGCTCAGCAGGATCAGACCGGAGGTCGTCTTGGTGGTGGGGTAGCTCAGGTTCTCCACAGCGGGGCCCATCATGGCACCGCCGGCCACCACCTTGCCCAGGGTGCCCTTGACACCGGCAAAGTCGATGATGTCCTGATAGGAAGTGCCCACAGGCACCACAACGTTCTGGGGCTTTGCGCAGGCGTCGCCGTCCACGGTGATGGTACGCTCCACCACCGGCATGCCGGTGGCCAGATACTTGCCCAGGGTGGACACACTGGTCACGTTCATCACGATGGCGCCGGCGTCGGCGGGCAGACCGCCGTGGGGCACTTCGCGGCCCAGGCACTTTTCAATGAGGATCAGCTCTGCGCCGGTGCCGTAGACACTGGGCAGGGGCTTGACCTCAATGGTGCTGTCGCCATTAGTCTTTTTGCACAGCAGGTCAATGCACTCCGGCTTGTTGTTCTCAATGCCGATGATGCACTTCGGGATGCCGGTGTACTGCAGCACGGCCTTGATGCCGCGGATGATATCATCGCTGCAGTTCAGCATTTCCTGCGTGTCGCTGGTCAGCCACACTTCGCACTCGGAAGCGTTGATCAGCAGGGTATCCACCTGCTGCTTGGGCTGCAGCTTGACGTCGGTCGGGAAGCCTGCGCCGCCCAGACCCACCAGGCCGCACTCGCGCACGGCTGCCATAAAGCTGGCCTTATCGGTCACCACCGGCGGCTGGACGGCCGGGTCAACGGTCTGCTTGCCATCGGTCTTGATGACCACAGAATCACAGGTGCGGCCATTGGACAGACGGAAAGGCTCCACCGCGGCCACGGTGCCGGAAACACTGGAGTGGATGTTGGCAGAAACAAAGCCGCCCGCCTCACCGATCTTGGTGCCGACGAACACTTCATCGCCCTTTTTGACCAGAGCCTTGGCGGGTGCGCCAATGTGCTGGCTCATCAGGATGCGTACCTGCGCGGGCAGAGGCATCGGAACAGGTTTGCTTGCAGCAGTTGCTTTGTCATGCGGCGTATGCGCGCCAAGCGCCGCACGTTTCAGCTTGTTCAACATGGAATTAAATCCCCCATTCTGCTTGAATTGCCGCCCCCACGCCCATGCAGGCGCACTGGTACAGGGACAGCAGCTGCTTAACATACCCATTGTATCATTTTGGCGTCGGAAGTCAACGACAACCCCGCAAAAATGATGGGATTTCCTGAACTTTCTTGCTCTTTTTTTGTGGTTAGCTTTTTCTAACTACCGTATTTTTTCCTTTGTACTGCCGTTTGCCTTTCCCTGCGGATTATGCTATACTAGAATTGCTTATTCGGTGGAGCACTTGCTGTGCTCCGCACAAGATTGACCAAGGAGGTTCCTGACCATGAAAGTTCTCAAGGCTCTGCTTGCCGTGTTTACCACCCTCGCTGTGGCGCTCACCGCCGCCCTGCTGCTGTGGCAGGACAAAAACGCCCCGCGCTATATCCACATCTACGACAACGAAGAGTAACTGCGTGCTGTAGACCCGCACGCTTGTCCCCCCAGCCTGAACGGCCTGTGCCGCCCGGGCGGGGGGTTTTGTGTTTTCTGCGGAGCATCCCAAAGAAAAAATACCGCCGACGGAACCATCGGCGGTATTTTTTATTCAGATATGACGCTCAGTAATCCTTCTGGCAGCCCAGCAGGAACTTCATGTACGCAAAGGTGCGGTCCTGCCCGAGGTCGCGCACCATCTTCAGCAGCTTTTCCAGCAGGGCGCGGGTCTCCGGGTGCATCAGGTAGTGGTTCTTGCTGCGCTCGTAGTATTCCCACGGGGAGGCATCGGTGTACTGGTCGCCCAGATAGATCCGGCTGGCCGCCACCCGGTCGCACACCATCTCACAGACGTAGCGCAGGGGCATCTTCATACCGTCCAGCCCGGTCTTGTTGCTGGCATAGTCGATCCAGTATTCCAGATGGTGCTTGTTGCGGCCCTTGTGGTGCAGCCATGCAGACGAATAGCCCCGGTCGGCGCGCTCGGCTTCGTTGGGGCTGTGGTCGCCCTGATAGTAGATGCAGCCCGGGATGAACTCGGTGGGGCTGTACTTGCTCAGGTCGTGGGCAAGGCCCTGCTCGTAGAGCCCGCAGGCAAAGCAGTACTTCATCACCAGCAGCTTGTGCCGGGTAATGGTCTCAAAATGTCCCTTGATGTTCATGATTTACCTCCACCGCACGCTCACGCGGCCCTCTTTCAGGCTGCGCAGGTCGTCGCTCTCGGAAAAATCCTCCCGGTCGCGGGTCAGGTTGGGGTTGTAATAAGGGTCATCCAGAATGTTGGCCTTCCCGTGCACGTCATACAGGCGCTGCTGCTCCGATGCAAAACGCCGGGCCTTCACCGGGTCCTTCTCGTCGCCGCCGCGGCTCTTGCTCTCGTAGTGGGTCAGCTGTGCATAGGGTGTCCAGACGATGCGATACCCGGCCTCCCGCACCCGCAGACAGAAGTCCACGTCGTTGAAGGCCACCGCAAAGGCCTCGTCCAGGCCGCCCATCTCATCCCACACACTGGTTTTCACCAGCAGGCAGGCACCGGTCACCGCCGAAAGATCCTGCACGGTGGCGGCACGGAACATATAGCCGCTGCCGCCGGCCTTTTTGTACTTGTGGCTGTGGCCCGCGTAGCCGCCCAACCCCGTGATGACGCCCGCATGCTGCAGCGTCTCGTCCGGGTAGAACAGCTCTGCACCGCAGATGGCCGCTCCGCCGGGGTGGGCGCACTGCCGCAGCAACTCAATGAGCCAGTCGGCGTTGCGTACCTCCACGTCGTTGTTCAGCAGCAGCAGGTACTCGCCCGTGGCGTATTTGCGGCCAAAGTTGTTGATGCCGGAAAAGTTGAACCCCTTTTTCGGGTAGGTGACTACCCGCAAGCCATCGTAGCACTGCTGTGCTTTCTGATAGTAGGCAAACGTTTCCGGGTCGGTGGAGTTGTTCTCGATGACAATGACCTCAAAGTTGTCCCAGCTGGTCTTAGCCCAGAGGCTGTGCAGGCACTTTTCCAGATCGTCAATGTGGTCCTTGTTGGGGATCAGGATGCTCACCTTCGGGTCGCCCACGATGTCCCACTTCACCCGGTAGGTACTGGGAAACAGCCCATCCTCCACGGTGCCGGTGCGGCCGGTGCGAGCCAGATGATCTGCCAGTGCCTTTTTGGCCGCCGCCGCCACATAGGGCTTGGCCTCCGTACCGCCGGAGGTAGACCCCGCGTGCACCCGCCAGTAGTACAGCACCTGCGGCACATGGGCCGCACCGCCGGTACGTTCCAGCAGCCGCAGGAACAGGTCGTGGTCCTGACTGCCATCGCACTCCGGGCGTTCGCCGCCAAGCTCATCCCACAGGGCTTTTTTGAACACCGCCAGATGGCAGATGTAGTTGCAGCACAGCAGGTAATCCGGCGCATAGTCCGGCTTGAAGTGGGCCGCGATGGGCCGCCGGATGCTCTTGCTGAACAGGGCTTCGTCGCTGTAGACAAAGCCGTCCGGTTCGCCCCGCTGCCGCAGCTGCAAAACTGCCTTGCCCATGGTGTACAGGGCGTGGGGTGCCAGAATGTCGTCGTGGTCGGCCAGCGCCAGATACTCCCCCGCGGCCAGCTGCGCAGCGGCGTTGGTGTTGGCCGCAATGCCCTTGTTTTCGATCTTTTTGTATACGATGCGTTGATTCTTTGCCTGATATTCCTCCACGATGCGCTGCACATCACCGTGCTGCGCGTCCGAAGCATCGGCCAGGCAGAGCTGCCCGTTGGGCGCGGTCTGGTTCACAAAGGAATCCAGAAATTCCCGCAGGTATTTTTCCGGGGTATTATACAGCGGAGTCAGGATGGAAATGGTGGGCAGACCGCAGGTGTCGGCCGTCTTTCCGGCCATCTCTGCGCGCTGGGCTTCCAGCACCTTTTTGGCGGGCAGGTAGCGGGCGCGCTTGCCAAAACAGCGGCGTTTGACAAAGCCCGCGCCCCGCTTGAGCATGGTGGGCAGCCCCTCGTCCCTGGTCAGCTGCACGGCATATCCTGCCAGCTCTCTGGCACGTTTCAGTCGCAGGTTCATACTCATGCCTCGCCGCGCTGGGTGGCCTTGTAGGCCGCACAGACTGTCTCGGTATCGCCGTTCATTTTCAGGTGGCCGTGGCTCAGCCATGCCACCTTGCTGCACATGCGCTCGATCTGCTCAATGGAGTGGGACACCAGAATGACCGTGGTGCCGCCCGCCATCAGCTCCTTCATGCGCTTTTCGCATTTCTGCTGGAACAGGAAATCGCCCACCGACAGCACCTCGTCTGCGATGAGGATATCGGGCTTGGTGATGGTGGCAATGGCAAAGCCGATGCGGGCCACCATGCCGGAGGAGTAGTTCTTCAGCGGCACATCGAGGAAATTCTGCAGCTCGCTGAACTCCACGATCTCGTCAAACTTTTCGTCCAGATACTTGGGCGAGAAGCCCAGCACCGTGCCGTTGAGGTAGATGTTCTCCCGGGCAGTCAGGTCCATATCAAAACCCGCGCCCAGCTCGATGAGGGGCGCGATGGTGCCGTTGACGGTCACCTTGCCCTTGCTGGGCTTGTACACGCCCGCAATGGTCTTGAGCAGGGTGGACTTGCCCGAACCGTTCAGGCCCACAAGGCCGTAAAAGTCGCCGGGCATGATGTCCAGGCTCACGTCCTTGAGGGCGTAGAACTCGTCGTACTGCAGCCGGCCCTGCACCATGGCCAGAAAATATTCCTTCAGGCTCTCATGCTTTTCCTTGGAGAGGTTGAAGCACATGGAAACATTGTCTACTTTGATGATGGGTTCCATTCTTCTGCCTCCTTAAATATGCAGCACAAAGCGGTCCTGCGTTTTGCGGAACACGCTCACGCCCACCCACATGGAGACGAGGGCACAGATGCCGCACACCGCAAACATGTTGAAGTCCAGCGAGATGCCCCACATCACGGCACGGCGGAAGCCCGTGATGTACCAGTACATGGGGTTCAGCTTGATGATCTGCTGCATGTTGAAGCCGCCGATGGAAAAGGTCATCTGGGTGGGGTCGTAGAAGATGGCGGAGAAATACAGCAGCGCCGTGATGAACACGCTCCAGATGTGCATGATGTCCCGGAAGAACACCGTGGCTGCCGCCAGAAACAGACCCACGCCCAGGCTGAAGAAGAACAGGGTCACCAGCGGGTACACTGCCTCGATCAGGGTGAGGTGGAAGGGTGCGCCGGTAAAGATCATGACCAGCAGCAGGGCCACAAAGCTGAACACGCAGTTCACCATGGCAAAGCAGCACTTTTCCAGCGGGAAGATATACTTGGGGATATACACTTTTTTGAGCAGCGGGGCCGCGCTGAGCACGCTGCTCATGCTGGTGGAGGTGGCCTCGTTGAAGAAGTTGAACAGCAGCTGGCCGCACATCAGAAAGACGGCAAAGTTGTCGATGCCGCTGCCGCGCATGTCCATCAGACTGCTGAACACGGCCCAGTACACCAGACACATCAGCAGCGGGTTGAGCACGCTCCACACCACGCCCAGAACACTGCGGCGGTATTTGAGCTTGAAGTCACGGCTGACCAGGTTCCACAGCAGATAGCGGTAGCGCCAGAAGCCGTTCCACATTGCCTTCCATTTTGCCACGGGCGATCACCACTTTTCAAAATACTCAAACTTCTGGGCGGCAAAGGGCTCATGGAGCTTGTCCTTTGCGCTGGTCTTGTGCTCGCAGCCGCAGTCCGGCCACTGCACGTTCACGGTGGGGTCGTCGTAGGGGATGCCGCCCTCGCTGGTGGGGTCGTACACATCGGTGCACTTGTAGCAGAATTCTGCCACATCGCTCAGCACCAGGAAACCGTGGGCAAAGCCCTCCGGGATATAGAACATCTTCTTATTGTCCTCGGACAGGGTCACGCCCACCCACTTGCCAAAGGTGGCGCTGTGGGGGCGGCAGTCCACGGCCACGTCGTACACTTCGCCCTTGGTCACGCGCACCAGCTTGCCCTGGGTGTGGTTCTTCTGGAAGTGCAGGCCGCGCAGCACGCCCCGGGTGGAGCGGCTCTGGTTGTCCTGCACGAACTCCTTGTCGATGCCGGCCTCGGCAAACTGGTCCTTCTGGTAGGTCTCCATGAAGTAGCCGCGGTCATCGCCGAATACCTGCGGCTCAATGACCACCACGCCGGGGATCTCGGTCTGTGTGAAAGTAAACTTGCCCATATTTTTGTACCTCTCTTTTGTGAAGCATTTTGTTTATCTGGAAAAGTCTGCGGTCGGGCAGGCTTTTGCGCTTAGTTGCCGTGCCGCGGCCCCGGGCGGGAGCGGCGGCGTTTTTTGCGCCGGATACGGTTCACCAGCCGCATCACCAGCACGGTGACCACGGCCGCGGCGGCCGTGCAGCCCAGGGAGATGCCGGCCAGCATCCAGGCACTGCGGCCGGGGGCCACGTCCCCGGAGGAAGCCAGCTGTGCCCCGGTGCTCTGGGCCAGCAGGTCGGCCATGCCGGAGATCTTTGCCGGAACCTTCACGCTGGTGCTCTCCTGCTTTGTACCGCCCCGGATGGTGTACACCGCGTACACCGCCGGGTCATCGCCCAGCAGGTACTGCTCCGGCAGTTCCAGCGACACCTCCACGTCTTTTGCGGTCAGGCCGTCGGCCAGCAGCAGCTTCGTGCCGGGGTCGGCCACCGTGACCGTGCCCAGCGTGCTGCCGCCGCCCGCCACCGGAAGCTGTGCCATCACGCTGCTGCCGGACAGCTCCGTGTAACCGGTAAAGGTGGCAAAGGCATCGTCCAGCAGGGTGCGCACATCGCTGTACTTGTCGGTGCTCAGCTCGCTCTGCATGGTCACGCAGATGAGGCGCACGCCGTTCTGCTCCGCAAGGCAGGCATAGCTGTACCGTGCGGTATTGGTATACCCCAGCTTGGAGCCCAGAATCCCGTCGATGTGGTATCGGCTGGAACCGATGCGCATCTTGTCCTGCTGGGAGAAGTAGCGGGTCACAGGCTGGAGGTTGGTGGGCTGCATGGTGTACATCTCGTTGCGGGTGAACACCGTTTCAAACCCCGGCTGCTGCAGTGCCCAGCGCAGGATCTGCGCCATGTCGTAGCAGCTGGTATAGTGGTCGTCGCCGCTGATGCCGTGGGGGTTTGCAAAGTGGGTGTGGGCAAGGCCCAGCTCCCGGACCTGTGCATTCATCTTTGCCACGCCGTCGGCGATGGTCCCGCCGCCGAAATACTCCGCCAGCAGGTTGGCGCCGTCGTTGGCACTGGCCATCTGGGTGGCGTACAGCGCATCGGTCAGCGGCACCTCTTCGCCCTCCTGCAGGGCGATGTGGCTGGAATCGGTGCCGGCCAGCGAATAGACATCCTCGTGGCTCACGGTGAGCTTCACGCCATCCCAGCTGCCCTGCGCCTTTTCGCAGGCAAGGGCCAGGGTCATCACCTTGGTGATGGAGGCCGGATGCAGTTCTTCGTTCATATTCTGCTGGGCCAGCACAAGGCCGGTGTCCGCGTCGATGATGCAGTACGCGCGGGTAGCGCTGAGTGCCGGACCGGCCGCAGCCGCGCCAGGCATCAGCACAAGGATCATAAGCAGCACTGCACAGAGTGCCGTGGTCAGTTTTTTCATCTGGTTTTCTCCGTCCGGAAGTTTGGCTGCCCGTCGTGCCGCACCGGCAGGGCACCGATTTTAGTATACCACATTTTGCCCCGGCTGAAAAGCCATTGCACGTTCCCTTTGCCCCAGCAGCACCGGCTGCAGCTGTTCGCCGTGCAGGGCGGCTTCCAGCGCGGCAGGCAGCCGGGCAAAGTCCGCCTTCAGGCTCTGGGGCTTGGCGGCGGGGTCATCCTGCCCATAGGGCACAAAATAGTAGTGCTTGCGCTGGAACAGCCGGGCGATGTTCTCGCCGGAAGCCCCCAGCCCGTCGTTGGTGGACACGGCCAGCACCACCGGGCAGCCCACCCGCAGCAGGCTCTTGGCCGCCAGCGTCACCGGCGTGTCGGACAGGCCCGCCGCCAGCCGGGAAAGCGTGGCCCCGGTGCATGGGGCTACCACCAGTGCCTGCGCCATTTTGCGGGGGCCCAGCGGCTCCACCGCCTGCAGCGTGTCCAGTACCGGGTGCCCGGCGGCGGCTTCCAGCTGCTCCTTCCAGTAATTTCCCGTGCCAAAGCGGGTGTCCTGCCGGGCGGCAAAACTCATCACCGGCAGCAGCTGCCAGCCCTGCGCCGTCAGGGCGCGGGCAGACTGCAGCGCTGCTTCCAGTGTACAGAAGCTGCCGCACACCGCAAATGCGATCGTTCCTCGGTTCTGTGTGATCATCGTGTCCTCCCCTCCCGCTCCTGCAGCATGGTCTGCACCGTGCGCGCCACCGCCTCGCCCGCCGTCTCCGGCGCGCAGGCGGCCGGCAGGCTGAGGGCATGGATGGCCCGATGTCCCCGCCGGGCCGCGGCGGCAAAGTCGGTGCCGCCGGGCTTTGAGGCCAGATCCACGATCAGGCTGCCGGACCGCAGCCGGGCCAGCACCCCGTCCCCCAGCACCGGGGCCGGGATGGTGTTCACCACCGTGTCAAAGGCCGGGGCCAGCCCGGCCAGAGCCGTCAGCGGGGCAGCCCGCAGGCCAAGGCTCTCGGCCAGAGCACGCTGCTCCGGCCGTCGGGCGCAAACGGTCACCCCGGCCCCCAGCGCCGACAGCCGCACGGCCAGTGCCTGCCCCACCGGCCCGAACCCCAGCACCAGCACCTCCGCACCCCACAGGGTGCGGGTGCGCTGCTGCAGCAGGATGCCGATGCAGCCCTCTGCCGTGGGGATGGCGTTGTACACCGCCAGTTCCGGCCGGGCAAAGTAGTCTGCCAGCTCCACCCCGGCCTGCCGGGCGATCTCCACCGCCTGCGCCGACAGCCGCCCGCCCAGCGCAAAAGCCCCCGGTTTGGCCGCCCGCAGCAGCTGTGCCAACGGGGTACGGCTCTCATCCAGCGGCAGCGGAAGCAGGATCACGTCTGCCCGCGCCACCTGCTCGGCCCCGGCCACCGCATAGCCTGCCCGGGCCAGCGCGCGGCCTGCTGCTGCCTGCCGGGCATCACTGCCCACCACCGCGATCTGTTTTCTGCCCTCCATGCCGCCGTTCCTCCCCCGCTGTGTTGTGCGCCATCCTATGCCATTGTGCTCTTTATGGTGACTGAACGATTTGAAATGCCCTCCGCTCACGCTCTGGGCATAAACAGCGGAAAAATATTTTATCATTGCAAGCTCCGGCAGTCCGCAGCCTGCCGGAGCTTGCCTTTTCACGGGTTGGGCCGTGCCGGGCAGCAAAAAAGGGACCGCCGTGCATCCTTTGCACAGCAGTCCCTTTCAAGCTCTATTCGTTTTTCGGATGCGCCGCCCTGACTGCCGCACGTCCTTTTTACTTCAGATACTTTGCCACAGCACGGGCCACGATGCCGCCCAGGATGCCGGACACCAGGAACTCTGCCACGCCCTGGACGCCCACCAGGAGCACCACGAACATGAAGGGGTTGGCTGCGCCCTTGACCGACACCAGATTCTGCACATAGTCACAGCCGTAGAAGGCCAGCACGATGTAGCCCATGAAGAACAGGGTGTTGAGGGCCGGGGCACACATGGCGCTGAGGATGTAGCTCCAGGTGCCGGGCTTGTCGAACCGCTTGAGGCCGCTGAAGATCAGGCCCACGCACAGGCCCATGAGCACACGCATGCCCACGCACAGGATAAAGGTGTTCAGCGGGCTGACCTGGAACAGGGCACCGGTCATGGCAGATGCACCGGTGATGGCGTCATAGAAGCTCACTGCGCCAAAAACGCCGCCCAGGATGGCACCCACGGCAGGGCCCATGGTGATGGCACCCACGGCGATGGGAAGGGTCAGAAAGCTCATGTACAGAGGGCCCATGGGCACACTGCCCAGGCCAACAGCTTTCATGACCAGCTCGATGGCCACCAGAAGGGCCACACGGGTCAGCGTACGGGTATTCATGTTTTTCATATTCAATTGTCCTCCTGCTGCCGTTCCGCCCTTAGCGTCGGATACGGCGCAAACCTGCCCGCTCTATGCGGGTTTTGTTGTAAATTTTCAAACCAGTGGAAGCTCGTTGTGTCAGGGCGTGCTCCAATGGGGAAAGCGTTATTTTTCGCCGGGGAAGCGGATGCCGGCCGACCGGCGTGCCACCGTGAGCACCCGGCTCACCGCAATGGAGGTGTCCTGCATGCGGGTGCACAGCTCCTGGTCGCCGCTTTCCATCGCCCGGGCAAACGTCTCGAACTCTGCGGCCTCCCGGGGGCGGCCCCCATTCAGGTTGTAGTGCTCTTCCTTGCCCTCGTTGGGGTGGAAGGTGATGCCGCCGCAGCAGTTGGCGGTGGATTTCTGCTGGATGTAGCCCTTCGTGCCCTGAATGATGCACCGGGCCGGGGCGGCGCAGTCCTTGGCAGCCATGCTCACGGCCTTGAAGCCGGTGTAGTCCATGGTCAGGATGCCGCTGGTGTCGATGCCGCGCTCCACGTTGGCGGTGTAGTGCACCTGATTCGGCTCGCCGAACAGGCCCACGATGTAGCTGACGTTGTACACGCCCAGATCCATCAGGGCACCGCCCGCACAGGCCGGGTCGAACACCGGGGGCGTTTCTCCGGCGCAGAAGGCGTCGTACCGGCTGGAATACTGGCTGAAATTGCACTGCACCAGCCGCACCGTACCCACCCGGGGCAGCAGCTCCCGGATCTTGGCGTAATTTTCCAGATACTGGGTAGTGACGGCCTCAAACAGGAACACCTTTTTGTGGCGTGCCAGTGCCACCAGCTCTTCCGTCTGTGCCGCGCTGGGAGCCAACGGCTTTTCCACGATGACATGTTTCCCGGCCTCCAGCGCCACCCGCGCAAAACGGACGTGCTGCAGGTTGGGCACGGCAATGTACACCACATCCACCCACTGCAGCAGCTCCAGATAGTTGGTGGTGTGCTGCGGCACGCCATACTGTCGGCACAGCTCCTGTGCCTTTTCGGCGCTGCGGGGCGTGCTGCACAGTGCCTGCACCGTAAACGGCGCGTGTTCCACGAGCCACGGCAAAAATTCCTGCACGATCTTGCCCGTGCCAAGAATGCCCACTTTCATGTTGTTCTCCCTATCCTATCCTTGATCGTAAGTCAGCCCACCAGCGCTTCCGGCTCGCGGCGGGTGCGCTTTTTGGGGTACGGACGCTTTGCGTGGGGGTGCCCCGGCTGGCCCGGCCTGCGGCCGCCCGCCGCAGTGTGGCGGGGTGCGGGCTGTGGTGCATTGAGCTGATACAGCAAGGCCAAGCCCTTCATGAGCAGCTCCGGGTCATAGGTGAGCGGGTGGCGGCACAGCGGGGCAACGTATTTTGCCAACCCGCCGGTGACCACCAGCGTAGCCGGCTGACCCAGTTCTTCTTCGATGCGCTGCACCATGCCGTCGATGAGCACCGCCGTGCCCATCACCGAGCCGGAAAGCATGCATTTTTCGGTATTGGTCCCGATGGCGCTCTTGGGCGAACCCAGGTGCACCTGCGGCAGCTGGGCGCAGCGCTCCCCCAGGGCCCGCAGCCCGGTGGAAAGCCCCGGGCAGATCACACCGCCCCGGAACACCCGGTCCTTGTCCACCACATTAAAAGTAGTGGCGGTGCCCAAGTCCACCGTGACCACCGGCAGCGGGAAGTTTGCCGCCGCATAGGCAGCATCCACCAGCCGGTCCTTGCCCACGGCATGGGGCTCGTCCACAGCCATGGTCAGGCCGGTGCGGATCTCCGGCGAAACAATGACCGGCTTTTTGCCGGTGTAATAACGGGCGCACTCAGCCAGCGCCCCGGTGATCTGGGGCACCACGCTGGTGAGCACAGCGCCCTCAAACCGCACGGGCCGCTCCGGGTGGCGGCGGTGCGCAAATACTTTGTCCATTTCGGCACGATATTCTGCAGCCGTGCGGGTGCGCACCGTGTCCATGCGCGCCACAAAGCATACACGTCCGTCCCGAATGCCCCCCAGGGCGACGGTGGTGTTGCCTATATCAATGGCTAAGATCATAGTTCAGTTTTCCTTTTTTCTGCGGAACGGGCCGGTACGCCGGCCGGAAAGCTGTCCGTTCCGCTTGAGCGGCGGCTTCCTCTATTCTTTGTCAAGCTGTATTTTACCGCATTTTGCCCTGCGATACAAGCCCGCGCAAAGATTTTGTTGTGCTGGCGGAACTTTTGCATTATACTATAGAAAGAAATGTGGAAACAGTCTGTTTTTGCAGGAGGTCTATACATGGATTTAAAGGGCAAATGCGTCCTTCTGGGCGTCACCGGCGGCATTGCCGCCTATAAGATGGCCAATGTGGCCAGCGCACTGCGCAAGCTGGGGGCCGATGTGGAGGTCATCATGACCAAAAACGCCACCCAATTCATCACTCCCATCACCTTTGAGACCCTGACCGGTCACAAGTGCATGGTGGACACCTTTGACCGCGACTTCAAATTCGAGGTCACCCACATCTCGCTGGCCAAAAAGGCCGACGTGATCCTGGTGGCTCCCGCCACGGCCAACGTGATCGCCAAAATGGCCCACGGCATCGCCGACGATATGCTCACCACCGTAGTGCTGGCGGCCAAATGCCCCAAGCTGGTCTCCCCCGCCATGAACACCGGCATGCTGGAAAACCCCATCACGCAGGACAACCTCGCCACGCTGGAGCGGTATGGCTTCACGGTCATCCCCTCCGAGAGCGGTGTGCTGGCCTGCAAGGATGTGGGCAGCGGCCGCCTGCCGAAGGAAGATGTGCTCATCGAGTACATCCTGCACACCATCGCCCGGCCCAAGGACCTGGCCGGAGTGCGTGTCACCGTGACCGCCGGGCCCACCCAGGAGGCACTGGACCCCGTGCGCTACCTGACCAACCATTCCACCGGCAAGATGGGCTACGCACTGGCCCGCGCCGCCGCCATGCGGGGCGCGGACGTGACCCTCATCCACGGCGAGACCGCTCTGCCGCCGGTCAAATTCACCACGGATGTTCCGGTGACCACCGCACAGGATCTGTACGAAGCCGTCACCGACCGCTTTGACACCACCGATGTGCTGATCATGGCCGCCGCCGTAGCGGACTACCGCCCGGTGACCGTGGCCAGCGACAAGATCAAGAAAAAGGACGGCGACCTGTCCATCCCGGTGGAGCGCACGCCGGACATTCTGGGCACCATCGGCCCCCAAAAGACCCACCAGTTCCTGTGTGGTTTTTCCATGGAGACGAAAGATCTTGTGGAAAACTCCTCCGCCAAGCTGGCAAAGAAGAATCTGGACATGGTGGTGGCCAATAACCTCAAGGTGGCCGGGGCCGGTTTTGGCGTGGACACCAACGTGGTCACCTTTATCACCCCGGACGGCACCCGGGAACTGCCTCTGATGAGCAAGGCCGACGTAGCCGACGCCATTCTGGATGAGATCTTAAAGCGGCGTTCTCTGTGAGAAAAACGGGAGGCTGTTGCCCCGCAACAGCCTCCCGTTTTTACTTCTCTTTCCGTGCAAACACGATGCCGATGGTACCGGGGCCGGAGTAACCGCCGATGGTGGTGCCGATGTCTGTTTCCCAGCATTCCTTGAAGCGGCCGTATTTCTTCAGGCCCGCTTTCACGGCCTCCATGCAGCCGGGCTTCGGCTGGCAGGAGGAAATGAACACCAGCCCATCCTCGATGTCATCCCGGTCGGCCAGACGGTCGGTGATGTACTTGCCCACGCAGATGGGCAGGCTGCCGCGGTATTTTTTGACCACTTTCAGCTCGCCGTTGATTACTTCCAGTGCCGGTTTGATGCCCAGCAGATTGGCCCCGAAGGCCAGCACGCCGGAGCAGCGGCCGCTTTTCGCCATGAAGTCCAACCGGTCCAGCACGAAGCTCAGCTCCACCCGCCTGGCAAGGCTCTGCAGCTTCATCTGGATGGCGCGGGCCGTCAGTCCGTCGGCGGCCCACTTTGCTGCTTTCAGCACCAGATAGCCCTGCCCGGTGCAGATGTTCTGGCTGTCCACGACGCAGACATTCTCGAATTCGCCGGCGGCCAGCCGTGCATTCTGGAAGCAGGACGACAGCTTGCTGCTGACCGAAATATGGATCACAGCATCGTACTCTTTGGCAAACGGGGCAAAGAATTCCGTATATTCCACCAGATTGGCGGCGGCGGATTTGGGCATCTTGCCGCCCTGGTTCACATAAGCGAACACATCCGCCGGGTGGACGGTCACACCGTCCAGATAGCTGTCCTCTCCCATCAGGATGTGCATGGGCATCAGGGCGATGTCCCACTTCTTCAAAAGCTCTTCGGACAGGTCACAAGTGCTGTCCGCGGTGATCTTGATCTTCACGTCTTTTCTCCTTTTTGTTCGGTTCCTTTCAAAGCTGTTCCGTTTTATTGTATCACAAACGGTTCAAAGTTGTTAAGTATCTTGCGCCGATAAATGTAAATCTTTTATGAAGCCGCCCTGTGCTTCGGGTTTCTTGTACACATCTCACAAATCTGCACAGGGATTTATGGTTCTTTCCGAAAATTCGGCTTTACCTGTTTATTTTATTCGCCAAAAATTATATAATAAGATGTATTCAAATGGTTTGGGATCGGTCTGCTCTGCGGCCGTTTATTTATTGGAGGTTTCCTTACTATGTTCATGTACACCGACTACAACCAGCATCTGCTGGACAATGTAAAAAAGATCCACTTCATCGGCTGCGGCGGCAGCGGCATGTATCCTCTGATCCAGATCCTGGCCGCCAAGGGCTATGAGATCTCCGGCAGTGATGTGCTGGACGGCAGCATCATCCGCTACGAGCGGGAGATGGGCGTGAAGGTCAGCCTGGGCCACAGCGCCGACAACATCATCGGTGTGGACATGGTGGTGTATTCCGCAGCCATCTCCAAGGACAATGTGGAGCTGTGTGCCGCTTCCTCCTACGGCATCCCCACCATCGAGCGCAGCGTGCTGCTGGGCTATGTGAGCCGCCTGTACAAGGAAAGCATCTGCGTGTCCGGCACCCACGGCAAGACCACTACCACTTCCATGATCACCACCGCACTGGAGCTGGCCGGCCGTGATCCCTCTGCCGTCATCGGCGGCAAGCTGCCCCTGATCAACGGCTACGGCAAGGCCGGCAAGGGCGATGACATCGTCATTGAGGCCTGCGAGTTCGCCGAGACCTTCCTCAAGCTCACCCCATACCTGTCGGTGGTGCTGAACATCGACAACGACCATCTGGACTACTACGGCAGCATGGGCGAGCTGAAGTTTGCCTTCAAGCGCTTTGCCCTGATGACCCAGTTCATGATCTTTGCCAACGTCGACGACAAGAATACCATGGACGTCATGTATACGCTGGACCGCCGCGTGCGGACCTTCGGCATCGAGAACGACGGCGACTATCAGGCTGTCAACGTGCAGGAATATAAGCCTGGCTTCTTCGAGTTCGACCTCAAGGAGTGGAGCAAGATCACCGGCCACATCCGCCTGTCCGTGCCGGGCCGCCACAACATCTACAACGCCCTGGCCATGTGCGCTGTGTGCCGTTTTGCGGGCCTGACCGTGGAGCAGTGTGCCGAGGCCGCCCTGAACTTCAAGGGTGCCGGCCGCCGCTTTGAGGTGTACGGCGAGTGCAACGGTGCACTGGTCATCGACGACTACGCCCACCACCCCACCGAGCTGCGCGCTACCCTGAACACCGCCAAGGAAATGGGCTACAAGCGCCTGATCGCCGTGCACCAGCCGTTTACATACAGCCGCACCAAGATGCTGTTCAACGACTTCGTGGACGTGCTGAAGATCCCCGACATCACCGTGCTGACCCCCATCATGGGCAGCCGTGAACCCAACGACCCCACCATCACCAGCGCCAAGCTGGCCGCCCAGATCCCCGGCTCCGTGCTGGTGGACAGCCTGCAGGAGGCTGCCGACTGGGTCAAGCAGAACGCACAGCCGGGTGACCTTGTCATCACACTGGGCTGCGGCGACATCTACAAGGCCAGCAAGATGATGGTGGCCGACAACCAGTAAAGAATCTGCTATACAAAAAGAGGAACGACAGCTGTCGTTCCTCTTTTTTTCGTTGATCCGGGTCAGTTCCGCGAGCACTTTTCCGCGTCGATGGCCAGCACGAACATCAGCACATAAAGCGCATCCTTCGGGTCGGTGATGTCCAGAACGTAGGTGTCCGTCCAGCGGAACGGTTCCTTGGACACGGCGGCCACCGTGCCGCCGTCCGGGCCGGTGATGGTATAGTCCCACTCGAACACATCGCCCTCCACATGCCAGCCGTTGAAGTCGATGTTGTACTTCGGCTTGAAGAAGGTCAGCTCCTTTTTCAGGGTGCCGATGCAGGTCTCGCCCTCGTACAGCTCAAACTTGGGCAGCCAGGTCAGGATCTCCTCCTTGACGGTGCCCAGCTCCTGCTGTTCTTCCGGGTCGTAGATCTTCAGGCAGTGCCCCCAGGACAGCTGCCCCTTGACCACATACACGGTGTTTTCGTTTTCGTCGTAGATGTCGTAGCTGTCAAACCAGCTGAATGCACGCTGTCTAAAAAGCAGTTTCATCTTCCTCACCTCACTCGGAATACGATTTGGGACGTCCTTTTCGTGCGGTTCTTCCGCTTTTTTCCATCATACCAGATTCTGCCTCATCGTGCAATCCCGAAGCAGCCCCGCCCGGAACATTCTCCGGGCGGGGCTGCCGTTTGCCGTTCAGTTTTCTACGATTCGGCATGTTTTATCATTCTTTTTCGTTTTGTATTTCAGTGGCGTCTGCACTTCGGCACGGATCCTGCCCAGATAGGTGCGGGTCTGCTCCACACCGCCCAGAATGGCCTGCACCTGCTCCCGCTGTTCCGGCGTCAGGGCATCCTCTGCCAGCAGCTCCGCGTTGCCCTCCACGATGGTCAACGGCGTTTTCAGCTTGTGGGAAAGCTGCAAAATCTGCTCCCGCTGCTGCTGTTCCAGGACCCACTGCTTCTGCAAGCTGCCGGTCAGTGCATCGCCCATGGTTTGCAGCGCCTGTAAAGCACTCTCGTACTCCCGCACCTTTGCGCCGGAAAACACGGCACTGTCCAGCTCCTTCCGTGCCACCGCCTGCGCGGCGGCAGTCAGCTTTTCGGTCTCCTGGGTCAGAAAACGCCCGGTTCTGTGGGTACTCCACACCACCGCCCCCACCAGCAGCAGAATGCCCAGAATGCAGTGCACGGTCTGCATATCCGGCAGCACGCCCCGCAGCGCAGGGTCGGCATAGGGCACGGCATAGTCAAATTGCAGCAGACAAACCGTTCCATCCTGCAATTTCGACGTCATGTAATACTGTGTGTAGCCAAAATGCCAGCGGGTTTTCCCCTGCCGATTCTCCATTGCCCGCTGCAAGTGCCCGGCATCCATGTTGGTGGCCAGCACCTCGCTGCTGTCGGGTGCGGCAAACAGGGCGTACCGGCACAAGGAGTCCAGCTGCGTCTCGTCAAAGGTGGCAGCAGTCATACCCGGCAAAACGTCCTGTGCGGCCTTCTGGCAGGCCTGTGCCGCCTGATTGGCAGGCAGGAACAGCTCGCCGTTCTGGATCCACAGCAGCAGCACCAGCAGCCACCCCACCGCGACCAGCAGGCAGGCCAGCGCCGTGCGCACCAGATATTGCAGCAGCACGCTGCGCAGAGAGGTCAGTCTTCGCTTTTCCATCGGTACCCCACGCCCCATACGGTATTGAGCAGTTTTTCCGGCTCCGGCACGCCCGCCGCCCGCAGCTTTGCCCGGATATTTTTGATGTGCTGGGTCACGGCGGTGTCGTCCGCTGTGCCATCAATGCCAAAAACCGCTTCGTAAATTTGCTCCTTGGTAAAGGTCTGCCCGGCGTGCAGCGCCAGATACTCGCAGATGGCATACTCCGAGCGGGTCAAGGGCAGCGCCTTCCCCTCCACCGCCGCGCTCCGGGCGGTCAGGTCAAAGGCCACGCCGCTGCGCACCATCCGGTGTGCCGGAGTGCGGCTCTGCCGCCGCAGATGCGCCGCTACCCGCGCCCGCAGCTCTGCCACCCGGAAGGGCTTGGACAAAAAGTCATCTGCCCCGATGCCCAGCCCCTCCAACACAGCAGCCTCGTCGGTGCGGGCACTCAGAAACAGGATGGGCACTTCGGTCAGGCTGCGGATGCGACGGCACACCGCAAAGCCATCCTCTCCGGGCATCATCACGTCCAGCAGGATGCAGTCTGCCCAGCGGCAAAGCGCCTCGGTCAGTTCCCCGCCCGCCTGCCGCGTTTCTACCCGGTGTCCGTCCCGCTCCAAGGCGGTGCGGATCAGCTTGCAGAGCTCCAGATTGTCATCCAATGCCAGAATATTTGCCACAAGATCACCTCAACACGTTATAAAGCAGGCAGGAAGCACCGTAAAGCAGATACACATGGGCGGGGTAGAACCAGTAGAACCACTGCTTGTGCCCGCTGCCGCGCTGACCGTTGTACAGCAGCATCAGCAGCACTGCCGCTACGCCGAACCACTCGTAGTAGGCGGTAAACATCTGTGTCCATACAAAGCCCGCCTGCCGGCAAGCCATCCCAAAGGGCAGGGCAAAATCACACAGGAAAATCACCAGTGCCCATACCGTCAGCTGCACTTTGCGCCGTCCACGCAGGGCATACAGCAGCACGCCGCCCAGCAAAAAGCTCCAGCCGCCGTCCGTAATGCTGCTCCACATGGGCAGCGGGCTGGTGATGACAAATGCCACGACTGTCGAAGCGATGGGCATCTCCTGCACCTGAGGGAAAAGCATCAGAAATACGACCACCACATAAGGCCAGCACAGCACAGCGGCTATCGCAGCAATGCCCTTTGCCAGTTTCTTCTCCCGCAGCCAGTCGATACCCTGCCAGACGATGCACAGCAGCATCAGGTCCTGGAAGATGGCGTTCTGGGGGTAGAAGCCGTCTCCACGCCGGAAGGCCTTGGCGTAGATCATAAAAAATTCCAGGGCCGCCATGGCCGCACCAATAGCCCAGATGCGGATAAAATACCGCTTGCGGTCATGGGTGTGGGCAAAACCCTCCACCGTGCAGAACAGGAACAGCGGCGCACTGAGCCGCCCCAGCATACTGAACACCGTCGGGATGCAGCCGGTGAATTCAAAGAAATAATGAATGTGGTCCAGTACCATCAGCACCAGAGCAATGGTCTTGAGCTGGGTACCGTCCAGCCCTTTTTTCGTCAGTTTATCCATACAGAATCTCCTTTCTTTGTACATTCAGTGTAACAGGAAAATCTGTAGAAAATATAAGGTTCTGCAAAAGCATCCTTAGGTCCCGGATGCTCCTTGCGTTTGGAGTGCGTCACTCTCTAATTCTTTCAGCGTTCTTCCGTCCTTTGTCCTCCAGGTCTGAGGGCCGCTTGCACTATATCCCAAAAGGAAATCTGCTGCCGTTGAGGAACTGGAAAAAAGAATATCTTCCGTGAGCTTTCCATCCTTTACCTGCCCACCCTGGAAATATTTTGTTCGGAGCTTCACGACGCCCTGTGCTAGGGATTTTCGGGACACTGGGTCCACCGTGGAATCCTTCAGAACAACAAAGCCTTCTGTGGTCACCTTACCCTGGGCCATCACAGTTCCCGTAGAGATCTGAAGCATTTCATGGTCCAATGCAGAGGCATTCTGGGGCTGCGTGCTCAGGACGGGTTCCAAAACTTTATATCCCAAAGCATTGATCAGTACCTTCACGTTGTCGATGAACTCATCCATCACAGCGATCTGAGATTCCTTCATAACCGTATTCCGATAGGTGTTTTTAGTCAACACGGTATAGCGGTTGCAGCTCCTGGCCATGGTAACAAGACTATTTTCCAAATAGCGGATCAATGCCTTGTTCAGGTCCCTCCCGATAAAGATCACCGCTGTACTCCAGTAATATGCTTCCTTTTCCGCTTGGTAGTCCCGGATATGTTGTACCAACCGATCTTTTACGTTTTCCGCCTCTCCGATATATACTGCTTCTGTCCCATCATCCCCTTTGCAGAACAGAAAATAAACACCTGCCTGTGTAATGTCCTCCCGTCCACAGTTCGGCACATCAATTCTGGGAATTTTTATTGCTTTACCATTCCAGTTAGAAAGTTCTGCTGTAACGATGCTGTCTGGCGAGCCATTCACCAAGAATAGCTCTATCGCTTTGCCGTATGGCATAGAATCACCTGCCTTTTCACATCTTCCATTCTATCGTATTTGCCAGCTGGATTCAACATTTATACAACAAAAAAGCCCTGAGATTTCTCTCAGAGCTTTCTGCTCAAGTCGGCGACTACCTATTTTCACAAGCCGTTTCCAGCTAACTATCTTCGGCACAAGTGAGCTTAACTTCTGTGTTCGGAATGGGAACAGGTGGGACCTCACCGTCATCGACACCGACCGATCTGACTGAATCAGTATAGCACATTTCTGTGTCACTGTCCAGTATTTCTTAGAAGGACGTGCCTTCAAAACTGAATAATCACTGCTAACATTTTTTCGTTGACTTAAAAAGTCTCAAGCGAATTGTGGTCAAGCCCTCGATCTATTAGTACACGCTTGCTGAATGGATCACTCCACTTACACATTGTGCCTATCAACCTTGTAGTCTTCAAGGGA